>ULUE01028717.1_pt1 | contig 52565 bp, 47 predicted proteins | sample 1958211 | NCBI WGS metagenome assembly ULUE01 (sample SAMEA4835752, study PRJEB28245) | human gut metagenome | biome: gut microbiome; material: fecal sample | place: Denmark | collected 2008 | reverse complement strand
TTCCCCCTCTTTGTTAGAGGAGGACTTTTAGACGGTTCTATAGTCCGGTGTGTTTCATGCGGAAATAAGGGATGGGCAAAGCCCGGATCGTCGAAAAGGTTCCACGAGCATGATGTTCCGGATATGCGGGAGCGGAAGAATCCTGCGGGACATCGTAGTCTGAATGCGTCAGGCGGTTATGCGGGAATCCTGAAAAGAACGGCAGAATAGTATCAAATAATAAACAGGATAGAACGAATGACAAGAATGAAACGACTGGCTATGATTCTGCTGCTTGTGCTGGCAAGTCTGCCATGGACCGTGCGGGCTCAGAATGTCGCCGTAAAGACCAACGGGCTGTATTGGCTGGCTACCACCCCTAATGCCGGAGTGGAGTTTTCCCTGAGCCGGAAGGTGACGCTTGACTTGTCCGCCGCCTACAATCCGTGGACGTTCAAGGACGACAAGAAAATGCGTTTCTGGCTGGTGCAGCCGGAGGCCAAGTACTGGCTCTGCGAGAAATTCGAGGGCCATTTTGTGGGCGCGCATCTTCACGGGGCGCAATACTTTGGGGGATTCAAGGACAAGCGTTATGACGGCTACCTTGCCGGAGGCGGTCTTACCTACGGTTACGACTGGATACTCTCGCCCCACTGGAATCTCGAAGCCTCCATCGGCATCGGCTACGCCCGGTTGTGGTATAAAGAAAGCCCCCGTATTCCCTGCGTGAAGTGCTACGAAAACAAGCGCAAGGATTATTTCGGCCCCACCAAAGCCGCCATTTCATTGGTTTACATCTTCTAAAAAACGGAATGACATGAAAAGAAACATATCTTATATAACCTTGTTCTCCGCATCGCTCGGTCTGCTTGCCGGGTGCGTGTCGGGCAGGCAGGCGGGTAAAGGCATCTCGGTGACTCCCGTTCCCTACGTGCTGGCTCCCGACAGTGCGAACCGTGTGCGGATGGACCTGTGCTTCCATGTGCCGGAAGACTACCTTTCCCAAAGAAGCCGTCTTGTCATCACCCCGCAACTGGTGGTGGAGGACACAGTGAGGGATGAGTACCTGCCCCTGGTGGTGGACGCCCCCATCTACGGAAAGAAAAAGGAACGCATGGAAAAGCTCTCCGGCTATACCGACCCGTATGCCGGCCGGGCGCAGCAAGCCGGAAAGGCATCCCGCCCGTTGGAGCTGCCTTATAATGAAACCGTGCAGTTGCCTGAGGGGACTGACAATGCCCGTATCGTTGCGGTTGTATCGACCGACGGATGCGGTGAATGTACCGGAGTGGACACGATAGAAGTGGCCGCTGTCAGCAACCCCGTCACACTGATGCCTGAAGTCAGGGAAGCCTTGGTGCTGAACTGGATAGAGCCGGAATTCGTGATACGTCCCAAGGTGATGGAAGGCAAGGGAGTGGCCAACCTGCAATTTGCCATCAACCGGCATGGCATTGACCTTGCTATGGGCAACAACCGTGCCGAACTGGAAAATATGGTGAACACGCTTGCTCCCGTGCTGAACGATTCGCTCGCTACGGTCAATTCACTCGACATCTACGGAATGGCTTCGGCCGACGGCTCTCTGGCGTTTAATACGGCACTGGCACGCAACCGTGCGGAATCCGCCCGGAAATGGCTGGTGAACCGGCTGGCTATCCGTCCGGAAGTGCAGCGCCTGATGAGTGTCGGCTCACGTCCCGAGGGATGGCAGCCCGTGCTTGATGCGATGACTGCCGACGGAAATCCGGATTCGGTTGCCGTGAAAGCTATCCTTGAAAAATACGCGGACGGCAACGATGACGTGCAGGAGCGCCACATCCGCCGCCTGTCCTGCTGGAACCAAGTCAAGACCAAGTACTTGCAGAAAGACCGTAAGGTGGAATACGTATATACCTATACCATCAGGAGTTTCACGAGCGATGCCGAACTGCTGGAGATGTACGGCAAGCGCCCGGATGCCTTCAACGAGGACGAGCTGCTTCGCGTGGCTGCCCTTGCCGGTACCCACGACCGGAAGAAGGAGGTTTACACGACCATTCTGAAATACTTCCCGCAGTCGCACGTGGCGGCGAACAATCTCGCCGTGCTCTATCTGCGTGAGGGGAACGAGGGAAAAGCCCTTGAGATACTTGACAATCTCAAGGAGCATTCCGTAGAGACGCTCAATACACTGGCGGCAAGCTATGTATATAAGGCGGACTATGAACGTGCCGTCGAGCTGCTGCAAGACGTGGACCTGCCGGAAGCCCGCTACAACCTCGGCCTGCTGAAAGCCAGACAGCGCAAGCTGCGCGAGGCCTACGAACTGCTGCGCCCGTTCGGCGACCTGAACAGTGCCATCAGCGCGCTGAGCGTCAATGAGAACGGTGATGCGAAACGGATGCTCGACGCACTGGACGTACATACCCCGGTAGCCGAATACGCCCGCTCGCTCGTCTTTGCCCGGACGAAGGATACCGGCAGCTTCTACAAGCACATCGGCAACGCCTGCGGGGATGACAAACTGCGCCGCCGTGCCGCCACCGAACCGGATTTTTACCCTTACCGTGAAGAGGAGGCGTTCAGGAAACTAACCGATAAACGATGAAAGCAATGAAGACGAGAAATATCCTATACATGATATTAGCGGTAGCTGTCCTCTCCTCGTGTGTGAGGGACGAGATCGAACCTTGCCCACCGTTGCAGGTAAACATCACGGTGAAGGACAAGAATTATTTCAACGTTGACAAGGTTGAACTGGAAGAGAGATTGCCGGAAGACCTCGCTTTCCGCGAGTATATCCCCACGTTGCACTATATGCTGCGCGACGCCGCCACCGGTGAGGTGGTGGAGGAACAGGGCGTATTCCCGGTGGATGGAGACGGAAAGACTTTCCCCATAACCTTTTGCGACTGCATTCCGCACGGTAAGTATATCCTAACAGTCTGGGGTGGACTGGACGACATCAGCCCGTTGTCAGATGACCGTTTGTCCATAGGTTTTCATCCCGAGAACATGGAAGGCCATGACATCTACCTGACCAATGACACGCTGGTGTATGATGCCTGGAACTATGACTACACCGTTGACATGGAGCGCACAAAAGGCAAATTGGTTATTCAGGCCGCCAACCTGCCCGGCGGCATCATACAGACCGAGAAGAGCGTCAGCGGACTGTATGGCAAGCTGGACAGCCGTTTCGCCTACTCGGGCGAGACCTCGGTGCATACCGAAATCCCGTGGGATGCCCCGGAGGAAATCGTGACGAAAACGGTGCTCTCCCCTTCGGTCAGGAATGACGGATCGGTGCTTGACGTGGATTTCCACGGCAAGACGGTCAAAGGCGCTTCCACGCTCCTGCCCAAAAACGTGAACATCACGATGAAGCGCAACGAGCTGACCGTGCTGCGTTATGTGTATGACGATGGTACAGGAGACTTCACCATATACATCCTTGTGAACGACAACTGGGAAGTGATACACGGCATGGAAATAGACTGACTTTAAACAACTATATTTTAATTAACATTTAATCATTCAACAAACATGAAAAAAAGAAATCTTTTCTTTGCATTGGCTGCCGGAATGGTAATGTTCAGTGCATGTAGTAACGATGACGATGTCATCAATGGTGGCAACAACGGTCTGAACGAGGAAGTTCAGCAGCTCGTATTGCAGGTGGCAAGTTCTGGCGACGGTTTGCAGACTCGTGCCGGACGTCCGCTGTTGAGCTCGGAAGCTAAGCAGACCATTGAAAATGTAAAAGTAATCATTTGTAGTAAAGAAAACGGTAGTGTTAAGTATGTAAGATCTTTTACTGACTGGCAGAATGAATCAACCAAGTACAACACAAACGGTCACGGTCATGAGAAAACTATCGAAATTCCCAAAAACGAAAAGTTGGAACCTGGACAGTATACAATTTATGCGTTCGGCTACAGCACTGACAGCGATTATGACTTGGCTACTATCACCAATGCTACAAAAGGTGGCACACTCAATGCCAATACGACATTGGCATTTAAAGGAGATGCTAAAAATAAAATCGGTGAAGAAATCTTTGCCGGTAACTTGGATTTGGAGGTAAAAAAGGGAGAAGGATTTAAAAAACCGGTTGTTTTGAACCGTCAGGTAGCAGGTACTTTCGCTTACTTGAAGGATATTCCCTATATCGCTGATGCTTCAAAACTGCAATTGGTTGCTTCAAACAGAAACAGCCAACTGGTATTGGGCAAGTTCGGTAACTTTGACCTGACAGGAAATGGTGAAAACAATGATGATCATATCAACTATGTAGTCAATGGTACAGAAGCAGTACAAGACAAAGTTATTTACACCATCGAACTGTCTGATTGGTTTACAGCAGTGAAGGATGATAATAACGATGGTCTTATTGATGGTGACGATAACTGGAAATCTGCTGATCATAAAGATTATGCGTCAGGCTCTGTATTCGGTGGCAGTTTCCTGATTCCTTTCAAGAAAGATGATAATACAGAGACTTTCAAACTCCGATTGACGAAAGCAAACGGTATAGATATATTAAGAGAATGGGTTGTAAAACTGCCTGCCGATGACAAACAACTATCAGAGTATACTTTATGGTCATGGAACTCTACTTTTACTAGCGAACAGATTACAGATAATGCTGATAAATATTCAGTAGTACGCAATCATCTCTACGGAATCGGTACAAGAATGGAGGACGAACCGGAAACTCCTGGAGAACCTGACATTGACGAACCTGAATCTTTGAACACCAAGCAGGAGCTTACACTGCGCGTAAATGACAATTGGGAAGTAATCCACAACATGGAAATCGAATAATCCCACCCTTTCGCGAAAGTTTCGTTCATGAAACGAATCCTATAATTCATCCGGGGGGTGGCCGGGGCGGGAACGCTCCGGTTGCTTTCCGGATTTTTCTTTGTCCGACAACTTTTTACTATTTCATCATCTTAAGGAATAAAGATATTATATATTCCTGAAACCTGTCCGGCAACTGACCTTCCGGACTGTCAGGAATGACAAGCCGGGCGACAACATACGGAAACGCTCCGCCTGACGGTGGAATCGCTCTTTGACATTCTGGGACGATGACGGAAAAAACAATCAAAGCAGATTCTGATGCCTTTTTCCGCTCCCCTCGTTGTTGCTACGACGGCAGCGAGGGGAACGGGACATTTAATCCGTGCCGTTCCGGAAGTGCCAACCCCGGTATATAAGAAAACAAGAATGCCCGGAAGGGTATCATCAATAGAAGATTAAATGAAAAGAAAAGAAATTGTAACAACGTGTCTAATGCTTCTGTTCATGGTCGCCGGCTGCCAGGATGAGGAATTCGTTTCCCTGCCGGTTGCCAAGGACCCGATCATAACAACCCGCGGTTCAGTCCGTACATCCGCATTGGAGCAAGGCGAAAACGGCTACTGGAAAGCCCTGAAACGTGTCCCCCTTGTTGGTGAAGGACGAATTGTAAACGATATTTCCGATGCACTTGTCTCTGTTTTGGGACAGGCCGGCGGATTCGGGAAGCTGTTGGATACAGACCTTGACAACGCCGCCGAGTTCAAGGGGGTTGCTGACGTGCAGCTCTTAGGCAATCAGCTGGCATCGGTGCGGGACCTGAACCGTGTGTATGAGGGCGGGCAGACAGCCGGCTTTGTCTATAAGATAGAAGATACCGGGTTGCTGACAGCCAAAGTACTGAAAAGCTTCTGGCTGAAGACTTTCCTGAATGGAGTAGAGCAGGAATCAAAGGGAGGCAACACCGGAGTAACAGCGCTGGAGCTGAACCTATTGAGTGCCGCAAACAACAATGGCAAGCAGGCTTTGTCTATCTCTACCTCGTTCGACAAACCTTTCGACGAAATAAAAATCGGAATGACGGGAATAGAGGCTAATGTAATTCAGTCGTTCAGTCTCTACTATGCCTTTGTGGGTGAAAACCAAATGATGCCGTGTATCAAGGGAAGTCCTTATTTTCCAAACGTTTCCATCCATAAGAACAAATTAGGGGACAGTGACTGGTCATATTCTTCTTTGTTGATTCATCCTGACAATTTGATAGATACTGACCTTACAAATGGAGTCTCAGCCGGACTTTTAGCTGAGATAATAGGCTTGCTAAAAGGTGGTGTACCCTTTACTGTCAATTTGGGAAAAACAATCCCTGTAGGATCAGAAATAGGATTCTGTTTGGAAGAAATTAATATTTTAGGAATAGAAGCATTCTCTGGAATCGAATTGGTTACTTATGACGACCAAGATCAAGAAGTCCAGCGAATGGAGATTCAATCTTTGTTAGGTCTCTCTGTCTTGGGTGGCGGTTCCAGTACTATAAGTTTGATAACTACTGAACCTTGTTCTCAGGTAAAAATCATCATCAAAGGGCTTGACATTTTAGCTCAAAAGATAATAAACTATGCTTTCGTGCGCGACCCGATAGAGGTGGACGCATCGAGCTATTTTTCTCTGAGCGACGTGACCATTTCAGGTAACTCCTATTCTCTTTTCTCTCCCGCAGGGGGAAATACCGAATGGGTGGTCCTTTCGTCGCCTTCGGGCACCGTTCCTCAAATAAAAGCCAACAAGATTACCGGCATGACTGTGGACGGAGAGTACAAGATAAGCGGCACTTTCACCGACGCGCAGGGAAACTCCGTTACCCAGACCATAACCATCACCCGAAAGACGACTGCTTTAGGCGCAGACTGCAACCAAACAGTCGGGACAGAGTATGAAGCGGAAGCCTATATGCCTCAGGGGGGTGGAAGTCTGATTACCTTAGACCAGATAAAAGGCTACCAAAACCTGGTGGATGACAATCCGGATAACTACGCCACCTACACCACCTTGCTCAGCCTTGCGGCAAACCGGCCTATCATGGGAATTGAGACAAAGCGGAGTATCAACGCAGAAGGGCAACAGGTAAAGGCCGGATTTGTGATGCAGACCTCAAACGGTCTGCTGGGAGCGGACGTGCTGAAGTTTTTTGTCATCAAGCTATATAATGGCTCTGAATTAGTTGCTTCCAATGCGGCTGACGGCAACAATGCGGTGGATGTGGGGCTTATCGGAAACAAAGGAAACAAGGTCCGCATAGGGATAACGACCGATCGCGAGTTTAACAAAATCGAACTGTGGACGGCCGGGGTACTTAACCTGAACATTGAACAGTTCCGGCTGTACAATGCCTACTGGGAGTTGGCCGATGCCGGCTGTATAGGTTCCGACCCCTCGGAAGCCTGTATCGAGCTGCTCACGCCTGCGGCACACGGTGCGGAAATCAACTACGATGAAACCGGTACCGATGCTGTGGCAGATGTAGGTAGTTCTTTCAATAACCTGGGGAACCTGCTGGATGCGGATCAGTCAACATATTCCACCGTTACTTGTACTAATGTTATCGGGAAGACCACTGTCGCTGTCCGGTTCAACGAAATGCCTGCCAACACACAGGTAGGATTCATTGTAGCCAACCCTACCTACTTGGCCAATGTTGACCTGCTGAAACAAACCATTCTGCAAGTGTACTATCACGGTAACCCGGTGGCCACTACAGAAGATAACGGAGTGTTGGGCCTGGATGTGATAGGATATACGGAACGGATTTTTTTAGAGACCAAACCGAATATGGTATTTGACGAGGTACGTATCATCCTTCCGGCAGTGGCAGAAGCGCTGGAAGTAATCAAACTGTTTGGTTCATACATCCGCCGCGACAGCGACAATGATGGAATCCCCGACTGTGCGGAGGACGAGGAGAATGGCGGGGATACCCCCGGTATCACAGACGCCCGGGCAGAGTCGGAACATGTCTGCACCCCCGAAGACATCATTATCCGGGTTACCGGCGGAAAAAACGGCTCGAACTACACGCTCGAGTGCTATAATTATGCGGCGGGCAATGCGACCGTCACCAAGGAGTGTATGTTGGAAAACGGAAGGTTTGTACTAAGCGGCATGTCGGCCGGAGACTATTACATATCCATCAAAGAAGGTGACAAGACTTTGTGGAATGCTCTGCATGTGGCGGTACATCCGCTACGGACCACCTGGAAGACTGCTGCCGCCACTTCTGACTGGAACGACTGGAGTAACTGGACGGACGGTACCCCCTGGGGATGTACCGACGTGGTCATTCCGTCAGGGTGCGCCAATTACCCGGTACTGAAAAAAGGGGAAAATCACTGCGCGGGAATCCATTTCTGTGCGGGGGCCGAGGTTGTCAATACTCATTACCTGACCTATGACCTTGCCTGGGTGGAACTTTCCATTCTTCCGGGACGTTACTATATGCTGTCCGCCCCATTGAAAGAGATGGTGACGGGGGATATGTTCATTCCGAGCGCCCTGAACGGAAACCATGGAACAGCCGACTACTTTACCTCACTGACTTCGGACAACACACCGGAGAGCCGTTTCACTCCCCGTGCCTATCAACGTCTGTGGAGCAGCAACGCTCCCGGACAGACTATCACGGGGCGCGTGGAGGTGACTCCCGATGCTACCAACTGGACGCCGCCGTTCAACGCGCTGAACCAATCCTTGGAAGCCGGTATGGGGTTCTCCTTGAAAGCCGGGAACGAAACCCGGTCCACCTACACGTTCCGTTTTCCGAAACTGCATGAGAGCTATACCTATGTGAACGGGAACGGAGTATCGACCGGCATAACAGAAACGATCAGCCGTACCGCAGCTTCCGGCAGGTTCATTTACGAGAACACCGATGGCTCTGCTCCTGCTTTCCCCTATACAGTGACTGTTAAGAATCAGAAAGCCGGCAGCACCTTTATCGCCGGTAACCCGTTCATGGCACACATTGACATAAAGGAGTTCCTGAGAGAGAATGCGTTAGTAACTTCCGTGAAGGTATATGACGGTAACACAAACAACTCACTGATCCTTGCGGACGGGCAGTTGTTGGGAAACGACGGCGGCTACGAATACATCGCTCCGATGCAGTCCTTCTTTGTCACTGTGACGGGCGATGCCACGGAATTGAAGTTGACATATACGGAACAGATGCTGGTGCAGAAGCCCGGAGCAAACCTGTTCACCCTGCGTGGCAACACCCGGAGTGCTACCCGGAGCATGGGACGCAGTGTCTCCCCCGCCGGACAGCAGACGCTCCGCCTGTCTGCCTATTACGAGGACACATCCGCCGACTGCCTTGTGCGTATCCAAACTAATGCGTCGGACGGCTATCTGGCGGACGAAGACTCGAAGCTCCTTATAGACAATGAGGTCGCCCCGCTCATATCGGTCTTTACCGAAGCGGACGGAAAGGCACTCGACATTCAGCAATTCAGCAGCCGAAAAGAGATTCCGGTGGGCTTTAGCCTGAAAGGTTCCGGGCGTGTGCTGCTTACACTGAGCCATGCTTCCGGCAGCAAATGGGACGGCTGGGAACTGATTGACAGGCAGACCGGCAGACGCTATCCGCTATCGGAACCGGAAACCTTGGTCGATCTTGGAGAAATAACGACTCATGCCGGTCGGTTCTGTCTGGTAAAAGATAAGGAATACCAAAAATAACAATAGATATGAATCATAGAATTTCGCATACATTGAAGGGGATGCTCCTCTTCCTGGCCTGCCTGACAATTGCCGGCTGCGGGCAGGAAGAAATGCCCACTCCCGATGCACCTGACGAGCACAAACCGCAGGTTGTGCTCACCTTCAGTGCCTCGTCGGGCCTGGTAACCCGTACCCAGCTGCCGGGTACGGACAATCTGCAACATGTTCAAACGATGCAGCTCTACATTTTCGACGGCACAGGAGACGATGCTCGGTGTGTAGCCTCCGAAGTGGTGGACTGGACAGACCTCGCTGCTCCTAAAGGAAAGCCGACCGTCACTAAAAAACATGAGGTGCGATATGCTGGTTTTACACCAGGAAAACCCTATACCTTCCTTGCTGTTGGTATGGACGATTGTTCCCCTGCTACCTATGGGTTGCCTGGTGCAGTAGTACTAAATCGAACCAAATTAGCGGATGCCAAGGCGGTGCTTGACATGGTTGGTGGTAAGGACCGGAATGACATTGCCGCGTCCGAACTTTTCGGCGGTTCACTTGTGCTTACTCCCGCGACAGCCGGGCAGGTGACAGGCACCATCGACCTTTTCCGCCGTGTGGCAGGTGTGATGGGCTGGTTCAAAAACCTCCCTAAGCAGGTGAATGGGAAAGACGTGGCCTCCCTGCGGATAGAGCTCTACAAGGCGCAGAACAAGAGTATCTGGCTCACCAAACCCCAGTCGGGAGCGGATGTCATCATGGAGCCTATCGTAGAAAACGATGACAATAAGATTTTGGTGAAGATAGACTTGAAAGATACGGATTTTGGGCCGGAAACAGTTGTATCCAAAGGCTCGTATGTGCTCCCCATGATTGCACCTTTTGCCACGGCAGATGAAATGACAGAAGCCGGGTATACCGATGAGAGCATCTACGTAAAAGATTATACCCTCCGGGTAGTCTTGGCAGCTGCAGACGGCACGGTCTTGCAGGAAAAGCGGGTAAAGAACAACGATACGGAAATGGACGATACAATGGGAGGAACCGGTATCATCATCCCGGGCGACGCTTTCCGCTTCCCTATCAACGCCAACTGGTTCTATCCGATAGGCAGAGCGGATAAGCCGGTGATATGGCCGGAAGAAGAAGGAAGTAATATTGTGATCACCGTATGTCCTAACTGGGATTGGAAAGGAAATTTGGAATGGGCAGATTAACGAACAATAAACAACGGAATAACATGAAACGATATTTCTTTTTATGCGGATGCCTGCTGGCCCTGTTCGCTTCTTCGTGCAGCGACGACATAATGGAATCGGGCGGTGCAGGAACAACAACCGGAGATAACAGTAAATGTATGATAACAATTTCGCTGCCCAGGTCGAACGCACGAACGGGTGAAGTTGTGGGCAATGGTGAAATGAATGCCTCTGGAACATGCGTGGTAGATAAGGGCCTCCTTCTTATTTTTGAGTCGGATGCTCGGTATTATAAGGATTATGTACTCAAAAAAAGTGTAGATCTCAGTTTTGTCAACAAAGATTATAGTACAGAAACAGGATATATTTTTAACGAAAAGAGATATACGGCAGCAGCTGAATTTGTCCCTGAAAAAGGGAAATTCTATCGGCTTTATGCGTATGCCTATAATTCGAATGGCGTGAAGCCGGAATTTGTTTATATTGGTAAGGTGCTTCAGAACCTCAATGAAAAATTAGGATCTGATAGACTTGCTTCCATTGCTATGCCTATGCCATCAGAAGTGCCGACCTTCAATGAGAATGTTACGCAGGAAATCTACGGTGGATTTTTGGATGCTTTTGGTGGTACTGAGCCATATCCGCAAGATGGATGTAATGCTCTAATTGACCCGACAAACAACTATTATTTAACTGGAGGTATCACAAACGGTATCATTGTAGGAGATGATGCAGACCAATATATCAGCTACGGCGCAGACATTCGCCGTCAGACAGGGCGTCTTGACATCACATTGAGCGATATGACTTCACATAAAGTGACAAAAGCTACTCTGCTGATAGAACGATATACGGACAAGGCTCCGATAGGAATGGAAGTTATTCCGGAGATTGGTTATTACAATCCTTTCGAGAAAGAAATAAACGAAGTTAAGGTAGCGACCGCTACACCTGATACTGAAGGAAAGATTCGCCTTTGCGCTGACATGCTGCGTTTTGAGAACTCGTATGTCTATATCGAATTGGAATATGAAGGCGGAAAAAAATCCCGTTATTTGGTACGCAGTGCCGACAAGGAAGTACCGGCCGGTCCGGATGCAACGGTGACACAAATCTCAAAGGATTTCAAAATAACCCTACTTGAAAACATCTGGATTTTGATGGAGGGGACTTATGACAATTTAGTGAAGAATAATCTGAAAATAAAAGTGAACTGGGAAGCGGACGTAGAAGGTCCGGACCTGATTGTGCAATAAATTAAAGCGATATGACAATGAAAAAGATATACGACAGCCGAATCCTCTCGGGGTTGCTAATGCTCCTAATGGCTGCATTTTGGATGTCCTGCTCAGAAGATACCATAGGGACAGAAACCAACGGGGGCAAGCTATCCTCCGTCACGTTCCATATAGGGGGAATAGAGGGGTTGCGCACCCGTGCGGCAAACGGTATAGAGGACATCGACTTCAATAAATATGGAGCCAAGCTCTATCTGTTCAAAGATCAAATTAAAGATAGTCAAACCGATCCGAATAATCCTTATCCCAATTTCAAACTTGACAGGGAACCTGTTGAAATTACGGAAGGCTACGTTACTATTGATAATCTTGAAAGAACACAGAATAATTACATTTATATCATAGTCGCGTATGAAAAAGGCTATGCGGAGGAAGCCAAAGTGATGTCTTGGGACGCAGATAATTATACAGGTAATGAACTTAAGGCCGATGAATCTCTCTATACAACCTGCTACATTGCAGCCCTGGATGAAAATAATTCTAATGCCCCTTATTCCCTACAAGGAGATGATAAGTTTATGATTTATGGAGCCGGAGGCGAGATAGCTTCACAACTCGATCAATTCGTTCCAGTGGAAGTAATCCTGACTCGCCAGATGGGAGCCGTTGTTTTCTCCACAGGAGCAGAAAATATAGAAAGTATACAGGCAGAATGCACGATAAATACCGACTATTATCATCTGTATTTATCACAGATAATTGAAACACAAAGCGGCACACGAAACCATTGTAAAGATTTTATGAGTTCTAATTCTGATCCAACAATTACTATAAATTTTCAAGGTGGTGCTTCTATAAACGAGATCAAAGGCTATATGGTGTATCTGCCATGTACGACAACAAAAGCGTACGAGTCTTATGAATCGTCAAATATTCCAAACAATGAAAAGTTAAATTACCTTTCTTATGAGGGTCTTGATGGTCAACAACCACAAATTGGCACGACTTCCATAACAGTAGAAGGGAAAACATATGCAACAAGCCAACTATTTCCCATCTACCCCAATCGCCGCACCATCCTGACGATTGGCGACGGCTCGAAAATCACGGTCTCATTTGGAGATGATAAAGGCAATATAAATCAGGAGGGAGATTGGAATGGCGGTTTATAACAGAAAACAGATTAAAGGCATGAAACATCTATATATACTATTGGCAGGATTGGCATTGTGCGGTTCTGCCTTGACCGGTTGTAGTGAAGACTACCTGCCCGGAGAAGAAAATACAGTGAACACAGGAACAGAGGCGGATGTTCCCGAAGGATATGTCCGTGTATCGTTCGTGCCGCGAGAAGATACGCAGACTCGTGCCACGGTGAATGGAATCAGTAACTCGATTTATCGGGTACAAATTTTGTTGTATAAGGATAATGCACTGGTAGAAAGTAAAACAATCTTGGACGGTACCGAAGGAACAGGGTATGCATGGCCGTATGAAGGAGGTGCCTATCGGAAAGATTTGGAACGTGGCGCAACATATACCATTGTGTATCTGGGTAACATTCCGCAAGAGAAGCTGACCGGCACAGACGATAAGACTACGGCACACATCGCTGCTCCCGATAATGACTTGTTCCGTGAAACCAATATGTATTATTTCTTTTCTAAAACATTTACTGTGCCAACGGATCAAAATACAATGAGATTGCAAATTCCCGTTATGCTTCGTCGTCTTGCATCTCGCCACATCATTGGCGGTTATGGCATACCGGATGGCATAGAAGCGGAAGGAAAAGATTATTCGGAGAAATACTTTACAAGTATGCTGGATGAAAAACATCCGCTGGGAATAGGCAAGAAGCTGTTTTCCGGCATGACAAGCGAGATGGGGAAAAGTTTCAAGGAATTGCTGATTCGCGACATTGTCTTTCCCAATGCCTATCTGCTTGAAAAGAGTTTTATAAAGTCAGGTAGTGCTTTGGCTACCTGGTGGGAAGCAAATGAGGATAGCTATTGGGAGGTTTATACAAACGAGAATCCAAATTGGACTCAAGAGTATTTAGAACAGAAGTGGAATGCAGGTGCAGCCTCCAATTGGCATGGTAAATACGCCTCCGTGACAGGTAAGGAAAAACCAGAAGCCCTGTTCAATTTGTTAAATGCGATAGTTGATGAGCAAAACGAATCAATTCTAACTTCTATCCTTGATGGGATAAAGGAAAAAGACTATGGATATGTCGATAATGGAATTACCCAAAATCCAGGATCTTATACATCCTCCCGCCAAGAAATAGTGAAAGCCTTACAAAACGGTTTACAAAATTCAGCATTGGGCGTATGGGATCGTAACAGTAAGATTAGTTTTACCATAAATAAAATACCGACCTCTTTGGATTTCTCGTTAAATGCGGTAGGTTCTAAAGAAATGGTTGTTACTGGCCTGCCAATCAATGATGCGACAACCAGCGAACCTAATTTCACCTTTTTGCTGTTGGGAACGAAAAGCAGTGACCATTCGTTTGCCTCTTCAATCGAAATCAGTGGTATCAACACTCCAGAAACCGGCTTTGTGGGACAGGTTCTTACCCCTAACGTTTCAAACTCTTACAGGGTAAAGCCTACAGGTGAATTGGAATGGAATCGTAAAACCGATAAAAAAGTAGCGGTTTATTTTAGCTATCATTATGTGATGACGCAGCTGATTAATGCATTCAGTCTTGACATTCCGGTAACAGAATGGATTGCCAAAGATGGACCACTTTATTATGCTTTTATTCCACTGTATAATATTACTAATACGAATACTTGGCAGATTAATGAAGATACCGGATTATTGACAACCTATAATACAGGAGAACAGACCTGCATCCAATTCTCGATACCCGATTTTGACTCATCAACCACCCAAAATATAGAGTGGATAGTGGAAAGTAGCGTAACTAAGTAAAGTTGATATCCCCAATATATAATCATAGGTCTTTATATATAAACTTTCCTCATCAAATAGATACAACAGGACTTAAAGGCAACTGCCTGCATGTTGAAAGCGGGCGTTGCCTCTATTTTTATCAACTGTCCGAAGCTGTTTTCCGCTTACGGACATAAAAGGACATACGAAAAATGAAAACAAACGAAATAATATGGGAATAAGGAAGCCCTCATTGCAGCACAAGATACTTCTGGGGTATCTGATACTGGTTGCCGCCGTGTGCGGCATGGTCTTCATTCTGCTGCACGAGCGTAGCCGCCTGCGGGGGATAGAGTCGGAAACTGATAATATACGTCGGATACGGCATGAGATCAACACGGCGCACCGGCGAATCACGGAACTTGCCACCCGCGGTGAGTCCGTCATCGTTTGGGAGGACGCCGACCGGTGGGAGTACCGCCGGAACCGCCTGCGTACGGACAGCCTGCTGCAAGGTCTGAAAGCGGGCTGCGGTGACTTTTTCCTTCCTGGACAGATAGACTCCCTGCGGCACCTGCTGGAAGCCAAGGAGGCACACCTGTTCCATATCATGGAAACCCTCTCCATGCAGGACGAGACGGACAGCCTGCTCATGAACCATCTTCCCACAGTTGTCCGGGAAACGGCCCGTGTGCGGACGGTGACCCGGAAGAGGAAAGGGATAGCCGGGTGGTTCGGTGGCAAGAAGAGCGTACAGGTTCTCGTACCCTCCAGGGAGGTGCAGGAACTGAACGCCCGGCTGGGCGCCATGCAGGAGGAGCACCACCGGAGGATAGACGCCTATGCCGACAGCCTGCGCAGGCAGAACAGGGCCCTGAACCGGAAGCTGCACGCGCTCATCATCCATCTCGACAGCCGGGCGCAGTCGGCCTTCGCCGTCCGTGAGGCAAAAATAGAGGATGCCGGGAAGCTTTCATTCAGGCTGTTTGCCGCAGTGACCGCTTCCGCGTCTGTCCTGCTGGTCATCTCGTTCCTGATCATCCGGCATGACATCGAGAAGGAGAAGCGTGGAAACGCCCGTCTCCGGCAAACCAACCGGGAGAACCATGAACTGCTTGAGATGCGCAAACGCATCATCCTGACCGTGTCGCACGACATACGCGGTCCGCTTGGGAACATCAGCAACTGTGTGGAGCTGGCCTCGGACACCCGGCGGAAGAAGACGCGGGACGAGTATATGGACAATATCCGCCACTCCTGCCGCCATATCCTTCATCTTGTGAACAACCTGATGGACGTGTACCGCATCAATGAGGTGCGTGACACGCGGAACGATGTGCCTTTCCGCCTTGACAGGCTGTTGGAGAACATCTCCAAGGAGTATGCCCGGAAGGCGGGTTACAAGGCGCTTCTGTTCGATCGGGAACACCGGGACTGCGGTGTGACGGTGAAGGGTGACGCGGACAAGCTGGAACAGATACTGGACAACCTGCTGACGAATGCCGTGAAGTTCACCCTGTCCGGTTCGGTGGGCTTCCATACCTCCTATGCGGGCGGCAGGCTGTGTGTGGAGATCAGCGACACGGGCATCGGCATGGACGGGGAGACGCTGGAGCGTGTGTTCCGCCCGTTCGAGCGTGCCGCCCAGGAGGTGAGTTCGGAGGGGTTCGGGTTGGGTCTCTTCATTACCCAAAGCCTTGTGGAAGTGCTGGACGGTAGCCTGGATGTGGAAAGCCGTCCGGGAAAGGGCACCGTATTCCGTCTGTCGTTCCCCCTTGCCGAGACATCGGAGGAAAGCGGTGAGGAGGAACTCCTCCCGTCTTTTCCGGTGCTGCTTCCCAAACGCGTGCTGGTGGTGGACGACGACACGATCCTGCTGAAGATAGCCGAGGACATGCTCGGTCGCAACGGTGTGGATTGCATGACTTGCAGGGATGCGCGCGAGGCCGTTGCCGCTCTGCGGCGTTCGGACTATGACCTTGTGCTGACCGATGTGCAGATGCCTGTGACGGACGGCTTCGGGCTTCTGAAACTGCTGCGGGGCTCGGACATCGGCAATTCGCGCACCGTTCCGGTGGCGGCGATGACTGCTCGTGGTGACGGGGATTCGGGCGTTTATGCCAGGGCCGGTTTCTGCGGTTACATCCACAAGCCGTTTTCCATGAAAGGGCTCGTGTCGTTCCTCTCTTCCGTGGCGGCCATGTCCGTGCCCGCCCCGCCGCCGTTCGACTACGGCCGGCTGATGGAGGATACGGATGACCGCCGGCACATGTTCGGTCTTGTCGTGCAGGAGTCGGAAAAAGACCTTGCCGAGCTGGAAGCCGCCTTGAAAGACACGGACCGCGGCGCCATGCGGGAAACGGTGCACCGGATGATGCCGGTATGGGAACTGCTGGGAGCCGGCGATATGCTGTCGGCTTACCGGAGAATCCTGCATGACGGTACAGCCGGTGACGGTACGGTGCGGGAGCATACCCTGAAAATCATGGAACACATACGTAAACTTATCGATGAAGCGAATGAAAGACTTGAAAGAAACGACTGTGAGACGGACGATACTTGTGGTGGAGGACAACCCGGTTCTCAGCAACATACTTGAGAGATGGCTGGGGAAGGCGGGCTATAATACCCTGACGGCCACCGACGAGCCTTCGGCGCGGCGGAAAATCATGGAGCACGATGTGGCGCTGGTGCTTGCCGATGTACGCTTGCCCGAGGGTGACGGCATCAGCCTGCTGGAATGGAGCGCGGGGCGGAAAGGTAACCTCCCTTTCGTGGTGATGACCGAATATGCCAGCATAGCCGATGCGGTGCGTGCCGTCAGGCTTGGCGCACGGGACTACCTGCCCAAGCCGGTGTATGAGGATCATCTGCTGGAAGTGCTCCGTGGAGTGCTGAAACTGCCGGTTTCCGTGGACCGGGGTTGCCGGCTGCTGGAGCGGAACAGCGCCGCCATGCGTGAGACGTACAGGATGGTCCGCCGCGTGGCCCCTGCGGAATGTCCCGTTATGATTCTCGGCCCGAACGGCAGCGGGAAGGAGTCGGTCGCGCAGAGCATCCACCGGTACAGCCCGCGTCGGGACAGGCCCTTTGTGGCGGTCAACTGCGGCTGCGTGCCGGAAGACCTGGCCGTCTCGGAATTTTTTGGGCATGTGAAAGGCGCGTTTACCGGTGCCGACAAGGACACGCCCGGTTATTTCAGTGCCGCCGAGGGCGGTACCCTCTTTCTTGACGAGATAGGGAACATGCCTGTCAGGATGCAGCCGATGCTGCTCCGTGTATTGCAGGAGAAGACCTATTATGCGGTGGGCAGCCGGCAGCCACGCACCGCTGACGTGCGCATCCTCTCGGCCACCAACGAGGACATGTGGCGTGCCATACGGGAAGGGCGTTTCCGCGAGGACCTGTACCACCGCTTGGCGGGGTTCGAGCTGTTCCATCCATCGCTCGCCGAATGCCCGGAGGACATCCTGCCACTGGCTGACTTTTTCCGCAGGCAGCATTCCGAAGAGTTGCGGACGGAGACTGCCGGGTTTACCCGTACCGCCGCGGATGCCCTGCTCGCCTATTCCTGGCCGGGTAACCTGCGCGAGCTCAGCAACCGTATCCGGCGTGCCGTGCTGCTTGCAGAGCGGCCTTTGCTCGCCTGTCAGGATTTGGGTCTTGATATGGCTGCGGCAGGTGCGTACGGCCGGCTAAAAGGAATGCCGGCAGCAAGGGCGGATGAACGGGAACGGATTGGCAGGGTTCTGGACGAGAACTGCGGTAATGTCAGCCGTGCGGCAGAGTCGCTGGGCATAAGCCGTGTGACCTTGTACAAGAAAATGCGGAAATACGGTCTGGAATAAGGATTACCGGTCTCTTGCATATACGAGCCGGCAGACACCGTTGTGAAACGGCTTGCAGGAACGGAGCCGCCAGCGGCTGAAATGGAAGTCCGCAGTCAGCGGCATGCCTTTTCCGTAAGAGAGGGGAAGCAGGTAGAGCACGATTTCATCCACAAGGTTATACCGGAAAAGTCCGCAGGCATATTCGGCGCTTTCCCCGTCGTGCACCGTTGCCAGATAGATGCATTCCTCATCGTATCTGCGTGCCGTTCCCATCAGGTCCATCACTCCGTACAGGGGACAGATAAGTACGGTCGCTTCCTCCTGCCAGTACGGAAATCCGTACCGTGTATCCTTCCTTACCCATTGCATAAGCGCTTCCTCCTTCTGTGGAAGGAAACCGTCAAGGGTGGCTGCCATGATAATTTGAACTTTTGCCATACCTTCTATCCGTAAAAAAAGCATGAAACCCATGCTGTTTCGGACGGAGGCTCTGGTATGCCCAATGACAGAAAACTTGCATGGGCTCACGCTATAAGGTATAGCATAAGCCTCACGCGAGAGTCTCTGTCATTGAAATTTACCAGATTTCCGTCCGAGACGTCTTGCGACTTATGTATATAAGCGGCGGAGGCATTTCACCATCCTCCGCTGGATTCTATTTAATGCTCAAATATAGGGAATAATTCTGAGAATAGCGGTTGTTCCGGCGGTTAATTTTCATTATCCTCTTCGTTTTCCGTCTCTTTTCCGGTTTTCAGTCCCAGCCTTTCGCAGAGTTCCGGGTCACTCTTGATGCGTTGCATCTCCTCGTTGACTATGGCTTGGGCGTCCGCCTTGATGCGGTCGTAGTTGCGCTTTATCTGCTGGAGCATGATGTCGTTGCCGTCCTTGTCCCTGAAGGCGTTGATGACCGGTATCCTTTTGTAGGCTTTCTCCTCCGCGCTGACCCTGGCATGGTCCACGACTATTTCGGCATGGAAAATCTTCTGGTCGATTTTCTCCCCGAAGTTGTCCGACACCGAGCCGACAAAAGTTCCCTGCGATAGGTTGGCGATTTTGGATGCCGGAATGAGCGAGTCGAGCTGGGTGTTGACGGAGGTGGATACATCCTGCCGGTTGATGGAGACCGACTGCCGCTGCTGGAGGATTTTTCCGAAGCGTTCGGAGAGTGTCTTTGCCGTTTCGCCGACCACCTGTCCGCTGAAAATGTTCCCCACCGTGTTTTGGATGACCTTGCTTTCCTTTTCACCGTAGTCCCGGTTGAGCTGGGAGAAATCCTGAAATCCCAGGCAGACCGCCACCTTGTTGGAACGTGCCGTTGCAATCAGGTTGTCGAGTCCCCGGAAATAGATGGTGGGAAGTTCGTCTATGATGACCGTGCTCTTGAGCTGTCCCTTTTTGTTGATGAGCTTGACGATACGGCTGTTATACAGTCCGAGGGCTGCCGAATAGATATTCTGTCGGTCGGGATTGTTGCCTACACAGAGGATTTTCGGCTCCTGCGGGTTGTTGATGTCCAGTGAGAAATCGTTGCCTGTCATCACCCAGTATAGCTGCGGGGAAATCATACGCGTAAGCGGGATTTTTGCCGAAGCTATCTGGCCCTGGAGCTGGTCCTGGGCTCCGCCTTTCCATGCGTCCATGAAAGGTGAAAGGTAGTTTTCCAGCTCGGGATAAGAGGTAAGAATCATGAACAGATCCGCATAAGGCTTGTTCAGAAGCTCCACGGCATGGGGGAAAGTGCAGTAAATCCCGTTCTTGTAAATTTTCAGGTACCAGATGATCGAGGCCAACAGGATAATCGGGGATTCCACAAAGAAGTCGCCCTGTTTTTCAATCCAGGTCTTGTTCAAATTCAGCATAATGGTATAGCTTGCTTCGTAGGCATCGGATATGTCCGTCATGAACTCCGGATTGATGGGATTGCAGCGGTGCGAACGGTGCGGGTCGTCAAAATTGATAACGTAGAAATGGGGCTTTACCTTGTATTTGTCCATGTTGTGCAACAAGGTGTTGTAGGCAATGGCAGACAGGTCATCGAACTTGTAATCATAGATATAGACACTGAATCCCTTGGAAATCATCTGGCGGATGTAATTGTTCACCACTGCGTAGGATTTACCGGAGCCCGGTGTTCCCAGTACGATGGTGGCGCGGAACGGATTTACCACATTGATCCATCCGTCATTGTCCTTTCCCGCATAGCGGAAACGGGTGGGCAGGTTGACGGAATATTCGTTTTCAATCAGGCGTGTCTCCTGCATGAAGGACTCGTTCTCCTGGTTGAACACGTCCTCCATGAGGTTATTCCTGTAGAGGCGGCTTATCCACAGTCCCGCCATGAGCAGGCAGAGGTATCCGGCTGTCAGCGTGAGGACATAGAGTGATGTGACCGCCTCATGGGGAAACGGAAGATCGAGCAGCCACCAGTTGAGGAAAAACAGCACCGCTCCGGCCGTGAGTACCGCCCAGATTCTGTGCCAGGTGATTTTCTCCCCCTTGACGCCGATTGTGCCCATGCAGGATATGGCCAGCAGCAGCACCGCCAGCAGTTTGGTCCAGAGAATGCAGCCGAATATGCCTGTCGTCCGGTCGAAATTCAGCAGGATGCGGTCGATGACATCCAGTGTCAGCTGCCATGCCGCCATACTCGGATAGCAGTACACGTAGACATGTATGACCATAATGAATATGCTTACGGCACGGCCAAAGTCCATGATTTTGGCGAGTGCCCTCAAATCGTCTTCCTGTTGCATAAAATGTTCGTTTTTGCGGGTCAGTCCCGGGTTATTGTCTCAGATACCGCGCGATTTTCGTTTGGCCTGCTTTTTTTTCCGCTTCATACGGCGGCGGAACGCCTCTTCTTCGTAATCGACGGCCGGGTTGGTCTCCAGGGTAAGGATACCTGCCGCCTGTTCCAGCGTGCTGTCTCCCTCCGCCTTGCGGTGACGGCCGTACCGGAGCGCGTCATCTTCCCGCTCTCCGTTTTCGGGACGGTTTTCCCACCGCCGGAAGAGTTCGTGGAATGCGTTGGCGGAAAACTCCTTTCCCATACGCGAGCCGTTGAACACCTCGCGTCGCCGGTGGTCGATGAACGTCACCCCGTAGATGCGTCCGTTCTCATTTTCACGGAATACCACTCCGATATGCCCCTTTTCCAGCATTTCCACCAGTTCTTTCCGGGAACGTGCCCTGCACATGGCTTCCGCCACCTGCCGCTGTATGTCCGGAGCCCATCTGCCCGCTTTGAAATCCTTCGTATGGGCGAGCATCCTTTTGCTTATTCCTTCATAGCCGAAACGTTTGCCGAAACGGGAACTCTTGAAGGGCGGGCTGACCACTCTGGCCCTGCCGTCTGTGGCGGAATAGACAATCCCCGTATAGGGTACGCCCTTGTATTCGCCCTTTACCAGTCCGGCTTCGATGTTGAACGCGGAGAGCAGCGCGCTGTATTCACCGAAGCTTTGGAAACGGTAACCCTCCAGCACCGCCTTGAGTGTGCTTCCAATCTGATGCCGTATGTCACCCGCCGAGACGTCCACCTTTCCCGGTTCCGCTTTCAGGTCGCGCTTCTCCGTGTCCGCCCCGTTCCTCAGCCCGAAATCCGTTTCCAGTTCCCGACAGGCGGTCATGGAGCGGCGGTGCTCATAGGTATCGCTGATTTTTCGTCCTTCACCGTCCACGCAGACACTCACGATGTGGATATGTGTATTGTGTGTGTCACCGTGTTTGTACACAATGTACGGCTGCTCTCCGTATCCCATTTTCTCCATATATCTTGCCGCCAGTTCTTCCAGTTGTACGTCAGTCAGCCGGTCTTCCGGTGCGGGACTGAGTGCGATATGCAGGATAGGCTTCTCTGTATTACGGTTCGCAAGCAGGTAGTTCTCGAACGAAAGGAGCGCAAGGCGCATGTCCGTACTCGGTAGTCCGAGCCTGTCGGAAATCATGCGGTTGCCGGAAAGGATTTCGGCAGTACCGGCCGCCACCTTACCGTAGTTGTAGGCAAGCGCCCCGTAAAGGCTTGTGCCGTGACTTATTTTTGCAACCATTTCCTTTCGTATTCCTGGGTCAACGCTACGATTTTTTTACAGAGAAGCATCAGCTCCACGCTTGACTTCTCCAGCTTGTAGAGCAACGCTACCGCACGTTTCTCTCCGAAATTGTTTTTCAGTGTACGGACAACCTGGTTGTAGTTGTTGCCGACGGCCTGGAATTGTCTGTAGAATTCCGTAAGTCGGATGTAGTAGTCCATCGTTGCTTTGTCGGTCTTTACAACTCTGAGGGTTCCTCCGAACAGGGCTTTCTTGATGAATACCGTGCGGTCTTTGGCTCCGGACTCGGTCAGCATTTTCTCGAAACGGCTGTTTTCCCCGGCATTCAGGCGAAAACTGTACCTGTAGTCTGCCGGATCGTTTTTGGGCTTCCTGCCTGTCCTTGTCACATTTGTCTTCTCCATCTGTCTGATTTTTGGGTTTGTACTTATTTTCTTTTGGAATTGCGACTTTGGAGCAAATGCCTCCGCTCTTCCGGGAAGTGCGGAGGTTTCCGTCAGACAAAAACTATTTTGTCTGACGGAAACACAACTTGCTCTGCTCGTTTGAGCAGAGAATCCGCCTGAAGTCGGATTGCTGCGCGACACGTGCTGCATGCCGTGGTCGGTACCCCTAATGTCGTATTCCGATGATGCAAAATTACTATGTGTCAAATATTTGTAAAACAGTTGATTATATGACTTCTTCCGACATGTGATGACATGTGATGCCAAGTGGTGGGAAAAGTATGGTGGTATCGGTAAAAGCTCTTACTTTTGACGTGACGCAAGGCTGTAAGCATTGTATTGACGCATTAGGGGATGTATTCCGGAAATGCACTCCTTGATGAATGGTATGGATATACTGCTGTGCGGGATGTTGCGACGCCGGTCCTGCCGCGGAGTCCCGTATTACGTAATGGGTCAATGCATTGCAGGATGTTTTACTGCGCTGCCGGTCAGCCCTCATTGTATTGATGTTTTGTCCGCTGTGATTTCAGACTGCATGGATTGTATGTATACAGTGATACCGGCAACGCAGGGATACATTCCGTTCTGTGTGGCAGGATTGGCGCAGGGTACCGGTGTTTCTGCGCATCCGGCGGAACGTGCGGACAGCCGGCATTGAGAAACGGAAATTGATTTATTAACCCTTTATTTTCAAGAAGCCATGAGAAAGAAACCTTTATTTTCAGATTCAGAGAGCATGAGAAAGAGTAAGGCGGAAGCCGTTGTGTTGGAACAGGTCAAAGTAATCCGGAGGGAAACCCGTACCCGCTGTAGTGGCATGAGGAGTCCAGACCGTGTGAAGATGTATGAGGAAACTTTTCTAAGCCGCAATGAGAACTTGGGAAGGAAGCCTACTTATATAAGCAGTGAGCTGTATTCCAGGTTGTCCCGTATGTTGCCCCTGCTCGGGGAAAGGATTAGTGTTCCCGCTTTTTTGGATAACGTGCTGTCACACCATCTGGAGACCTATAGAAAAGAAATAGAAGAAATCTTCCGGCGTAAACTCGGTGAAGTGCGTTTTTAAAACCGGCCGTTTTACTTTGCGTCCTGGCATGTACAAATACAAGACATCCTGTATTGTAACGACGCATGCCATGACCGGATGTATTCTTTTTGAAAAACAGATTATTCACCCAAATCATGAGAGATTATGAAGAAGGAACCCTTGTTTGTTGCCTTGAGCAACCAGAAAGGCGGAGTCGGCAAGTCAACCCTGACGATACTCCTTGCCAGTTATTTCCATTACATTAAGGAAAAGAATGTGCTTGTGGTAGACTGTGACTATCCCCAACACAGTATCCGGGACATCCGTGAATGGGATGTGAAGGCCGTAGAGAAGAGCGATACGCTCCAGAACCGCTTGATGTCCCAGTTCGGTGAAAGCGGAAGGAAAGCCTATAACATTCTGACCTCTACTCCCGAAGAAGCCAAACAGACGGCTTTCAATTTTCTTGACCGCTCGGATACGGATTACGACCTTGTCCTTGTGGATTTGCCGGGAACAGTCAATGCGACGGGCGTGTTCCGTTCTATCGTGAATATGGATTGCCTGTTTGTTCCGGTGACGCAGAATCGGATGGTCATGCAGAGCAGCATGAATTTTGTGCTTGCCATCCGTGAACTGCTTAACCGTAACAGTGATTTCCCCTTGCGCGAAGTGCGTCTGTTCTGGAATCAGATGGACCGGCGTGTGTCAAAGGAACTGTATAACGCCTATATGGAGATTTTCCGGCATCTCAGACTTTGTGTGTTGGAAACGGTGCTTCCGAAAGCTGAACGCTACAATCGCGGTATCGGGCGTGACGGGCAGGTTTTCCGTAGTACGCTATTTCCGCCCTCGAACAGTTTGTTGAAAGGCAGCAACCTCGACTTGCTCGCCGAAGAGATCGGATGTATTCTTGGACTTTAATCCGGACAGTCATGGCAAAAAAGAATCGATCAATCTACAGTGTGGACGAGGACCTGCTCAAGCGGGTGGTGGCCGGTGACACTTCGGCATTGGGAGAAATACGTGAGACGGAGTCAGACATGGTGGATGCCTCTGCCGGAGTTTCCCCGCTTCCGGAGAAAAGGGAAGGGCCGGCACCTGTGCCGAGAGGGGCAGGTGCCGGCAAAGGTCGGGAGGCAAAGGACGCATACCGGAAACGTTTTCTAAGCGAACGTCTTACCGGTACCCGTCGTCAGACATATATCCACGATTCGTTGTATCGCATGATTGCCGGAATGCTTCCGGCACTTGCCCCGGATATGACCGTCCCTACTTTTGTGAACAATGTATTGTCCGACCATCTGAGACGGTATGAAGGGGTAATCAATGACATCTATGAGGAAGAAACATCAAAGAAACCGGTACAATGGAAGGAATAGTTTATTTTTCAGTACGACTTGTCTGTGTCTCTTATCTGTTATATAAGGTATGGGGAATGAAAGGTCAGGTGCGGAAAGTGTGCGATCTGCTTTATGGGGATGCGGTGTCCCACAGGCGGAAAGAGGAGCAAGGGAGCATTCCGGATATATCTGCCACAGACGGGAGCGTAGCGGATGTGATGGGAAGCACCCGTTTTGTCTATTTGGACGAGGATGTCGGAAAAACGGCGGCACCGTATATGAGCCTGCCTCTGGAGACTGAGTTTATCGGTGAGGAAAAAGGAGCGGAGGAAGGGGATGTGGAGTGCAATCTTTCCTTGGAGGATATGAAGCTCCTGAAGGAGGAACAGGAAGAGCTGGACGAGAGTTCTCCGGTGGTGGAAACGGTCACGCAGGTTGTAACTCAGTCGGATCTTGAGAATATGGGAAACGTGCTGTTCGGTATCGGGGGCGCCCGTGAGAGCGAGGAACAATCTTTCCGTGCGGCATGTACCCTACACGCTATTCGGGAAACGGAACTGTATGCCGCTATTGAGATTCATGTGGAAAACAAAAGTTTCCTAAAGGAACTGATGGAGAGGTATCTGGATGAGGAAGGTAATCCGTTGCCGCATAAGGCTTCCAGAACAAGGGATATTTACGGGAAAGACTGGCACAGTTTTCTGTAACCCCCCTCCGGAAAGGAAAGTTATGGAAAACCGATTCCTGCAAGTCATGCCGTCAAACACATGGGATTGCAGGAATTATCCTGTTTTCATTATGCGTTTTCCGGTGATGATAATGGCGGTTCTAATAATACGGCAATCGAAAGTGTATCAGTTCACGTTCAAACCTTCCATAGCCTGCGGCAATGAAAGGTTTTCTGTTTTATTCAGGAAAGTGCAATATCATTTCTTTCCGCATCAGGATATGTACATATGATAGTATGTCAAAATATCCCAAAATGAAAATTACCCCTGCACTTCAATTTTGAAGTGCAGGGGTAGTTTTTCAGTAAAAAAGATTTTTTTGGCACTTCCATTTTTAGTAATATACGTTTAACATGAGATATACATATGCCTTTTTTTCCTTTCCGTTTAAGTATTGTAGCTCAAATTGTATTTTATCTTCACGTGCCAGCCATCCAATTGCACTGGCCAGTTCCATATCGTCCAACCCTGTACCTTTTTTTACTTCTTCAAGTAGCCATCTTTTATGTGCGTCTGTACTTAGGAAACGCCATAATATTCCTGCGTTTTCGCCAATAATATGCTTATCCATGATTTTAATTGATAAAATTATATTTATTAAAAATATACATCAAATATATGAATATATATTATCCATTGGTGCGCTTTTGGTAATATATTGTAGTTTACCCCCCCCTATTTTATGGTATTTTAACAATAAAGGTGCTTAAAATTTGTTTTGTTGGTTGATTACGGGTATGTGTCCATATGGTGTAGGATTTATGTTGACAGACGGAGTATCCTGTATAAATCTAATCGGAGTATTTTTACTGCATCCCTTTCAATAAAGTCGCAGGTAATGGTTTACAATGGTCCGTCGGATTTCTTTCTTCTGTTGAAAGGTTGGAGAAAATATTCGTTTATACTGCGAAAAGAAACAGGGAAACTTATAAGTTTGTTCTGCGTCGGTATTTATTGTTTCCCTTCTTGTTTTCTGAAAGAAATCCTTTGTTATATATTCAGATTTTATCAGAAATTTTGCAAAGAAGGGATTGTCGGCAATACTTCCGGTGCAGTGTACAATGGAAAAGATGTCTGATACTTTCATTTCAGACATCTGACGACATATATAGACACGTGATGAAGTACTTGTACCATAGCACATTATAGTTTATACTTTTGTTGTCGAATTCAATTTATGTATCACCTCTAAACGATTCGACAATGAGAAAAAGAATCCTATTTTCAGCATTGAGTGTGTTAGTGACGGCAAGTGTCTTTGCGCAAGGACAGGGACTTGCAGGTATCAACGAGGCGACAAGCCTCATGACCTCGTACTTCGACCCCGCCACCAAACTGTGCTATGCCATCGGTGCCGTGCTCGGTCTGGTAGGAGGCATCAAGACCTACGGAAAGTTCAGCAGCGGAGATCCGGACACGTCGAAGACGGCGGCCTCCTGGTTCTTCGCCTGCATTTTTCTGATTGTAGCCGCCACCATCCTGCGTTCCTTCTTCCTCTAAGACGATGGAGTATCCTATTAACAAAGGTGCGGGAAAGGGCGTGGAATTCAAAGGACTGACAACGATGTACCTTTTCATCCTTGCGGGCGGTCTGGCCGCCGTCCTGCTGACAGTCATCGTGCTTTATCTTGCCGGTGTCAGCCAGGGGGTGTGCATTCCTCTCGGTCTGGCCGCCGGCCTTCTGCTGGCCTGGCTGGTCTTCCGGATGAACGCGAGATACGGCGAGCACGGTCTGATGAAGCGCCTGGCCCAAAAGCGCCACCCCCGTTACCTGATTCACCGCAAGAGACTGTTCCGATTACTTACCAAAAGAAGAAAACCATGAGAAATGTACTGAAAGCCGAGACGCTGGAACGCAAGTTCCCCCTTCTGGCAGTGGAGCACGGCTGCATTGTAAGCAAGGACGCCGACCTGACCGTGGCCTTTGAGGTGCTGCTGCCGGAAATCTATACGGTGACGGGCGATGAATACGAGGCTATCCATTCGGCCTGGGTGAAAGCCATCCGCGTGCTTCCCGACTATTCGGTGGTGTGCAAGCAGGACTGGTTTGTGGAAGAGACCTACCGTCCCGATTTCGACAGGGATGGGCAGAGTTTCCTTGCGAAAAGTTACGAACGCCATTTCAACGAACGTCCGTATCTGGGCCACCGCTGTTATCTTTACCTGACGAAAACGACCCGCGAGCGCAGCCGTCGCCGGAGTGACTTCAGCACGCTCTGCCGTGGGCATATCCTGCCCCGTGAGATTGCGGACAGGGACACCGCCGCCTGTTTTCTGGAAGCCGTGGAACAGTTCGAGCGTATCATGAACGATTCCGGAAAGGTGTCCCTGCGGCGGATGCCCCCGGAGGAAATCACCGGCACGTCCGAACGTCCGGGACTGGTGGAGAGGTATTTCTCCCTCTCGGCGGACGACCGTTCTGCGGTACTGGAAGACATCTGTCTGGAACCCGGCAGGATGCGCATCGGCGACAAGCAGCTCTGCCTGCATACCCTGTCGGCCGCCGACGACCTGCCCGGCAGGGTGGAAACGGACATGCGTTACGGACGGCTCTCCACCGACCGCAGTGACTGCCGCCTGTCGTTTGCCGCTCCCGTGGGCCTGCTCCTTTCCTGCAACCACATCTATTCGCAGTACGTCTTCATTGATGACGCGCGGGAGATATTGCAGGATATGGAGAAGTCCTCGCGCAACCTGCTCTCCCTCTCCCGGTACAGCCGCAGCAACGCCGTCAACCGTGAATGGGTGGAAATGTACCTTGACGAGGCCCACACGCAGGGCCTGCTTCCGGTGCGCTGCCACTGCAACGTGCTTGCCTGGGCCGAGGATGCCGGGGGGCTGCGACGGGTCAGGAACGACACGGGCAGCCAGCTTGCAATGATGGAATGCACGCCCCGCCACAATACGGTGGACACCCCGGTGCTCTATTGGGCGGGCATTCCGGGCAATGCCGGCGATTTTCCCGCTGAGGAGAGCTTCCACACCTTTCTGGAGCAGGCCATCTGCCTGTTTACTGAAGAGACGAACTACCGCAGCTCGCCCAGCCCGTTCGGCATCCGCCTGACCGACCGTCGGAACGGTATCCCCGTGCATGTGGACATCAGCGACGAGCCGATGAGACGGGGCATCATCACGAACCGCAACAAGTTCATCCTCGGTCCTTCGGGAAGCGGCAAGTCCTTCTTCACCAACCACCTGGTGAGGAACTATTACGAGCAGGGGGCACACGTGCTGCTGGTTGATACGGGCAACAGCTATCGGGGTCTGTGCAGCCTGGTCAACGGCCGGACACACGGCGGGGACGGAATCTACATAACCTACGAGGAGGACAACCCTATCGCCTTCAACCCGTTCCATACCGCTTCCGGTGAGTTCGACGTGGAGAAGCGGGAAAGCATCAAGACACTGATTCTGACCCTTTGGAAACGCGAGGACGAGGCTCCGAAGCGTTCGGAGGAGGTGGCCCTGTCAGGTGCGGTGAACGCCTACATCCGCCGGATAACGGAAGACTTGACGCTCCGTCCCGACTTCAACGGCTTCTACGAGTTTGTACGTGACGACTACCGCCGGATAATGGAGGAGAAGAAAGTGCGCGAGAAGGACTTCGACATTGACGGTTTCCTGAACGTGCTGGAGCCCTTCTACAAGGGCGGTGACTATGACTTCCTGCTGAACTCAGACAAGGGCCTGGACCTGACGGACAAGCGCTTCATCGTGTTCGAGCTGGACAACATCTCCTCCCACAAGGTGCTGCTGCCGGTGGTGACGCTCATTATCATGGAGACCTTCATCGCCAAGATGCGCAGGCTGAAAGGCATCCGCAAGGTCATGCTGATCGAGGAGTGCTGGAAAGCACTGATGTCCGCCAACATGAGTGCCTATGTTTTGTACCTTTTCAAGACCGTCCGCAAGTATTTCGGCGAGGCCATTGTGGTGACCCAGGAGGTGGACGACATCGTCTCGTCTCCGATTGTGAAAGAGGCCATCATCAACAACTCGGACTGCAAAATCCTGCTTGACCAGAGAAAATACATGAACAAGTTCGACCATATCCAGACGCTTCTGGGACTGACGGAGAAGGAGAAGGGCCAGATACTGTCCATCAACCAGGCGAACCGTCCGGGAGCCCCCTACCGCGAGGTCTGGATCGGTCTGGGCGGCACACATTCGGCTGTATATGCCACGGAAGTGAGCGAGGAGGAGTATCTGGTGTTCACAACGGAAGAGACCGAAAAGATGGAGGTGCAGCGTCTTGCGGAAGAGCTTGGCGGCAACCTCGAGCTTGCCGTCAGGCGGCTTGCCGGGGAAAGAAGAGAAAAACGGAAACAGAGTATGAACCCCTGAAAAGAGAAAAGTTATGGGAAACAGACCATTATTAAGCCTGGCCGTCTGCCTTTTGGGTGCGGCCTCCCTGCTGCTGCAAGGCTGCATGGACATGAAAAAGACTCCGGACCCCGGCAAACTCTGCGGGTCGTGGACGAGTGTGGACGGCAAGCCCGACGTGCTGATATATAAGGACGGCGATGCCTGCAAGGTGACGGTATTCGCCCGCAGCGGCAGGACACGCCGCCTGAAACCACGGACTTACCTGCTGGTGGAGGAAGAGGGCAACCTGTTCATCAATACGGGCTATCGTATAGATGTGTACTACAACGAGGCGACGGACGTGCTGACCTTCTCCCCGAACGGCGATTATGTCAGGAAGGAGGTGCAGCCATGAGGAGAGGAACAGTTGTCCTGGCCGCTTTCCTGCTGCTTTTTGCCGGAGGGAACATGAGTGCGCAGTGGGTGGTGACCGACCCGGGCAACCTCGCCCAGAGTATCATCAACATGTCGGACAATATCGCCCATACCTCGAAGACTGCGGTCAGCACGGCGGACAACTTTGCCGAGACGGTAAAGATCTACGAGCAGGCCAAGCGCTATTATGACGCGCTCCGCAACGTGAACAACCTTGTGCGTGACGCCCGCAAGGTGCAGGAAACGATTCTGATGGTGGGCGAGGTATCGGACATCTACATCACGAACTTCCGGAAGATGATGGGCGACAGCAACTTCTCCGCCGGGGAACTGGATGCCATCGCCTTCGGATACACCCAGCTTCTGAAGGAGAGCAACGGCGTGTTGCAGGACCTGAAACAGGTGATCAACGTGAGCACTCTCTCCATGACGGACAAGGACCGTATGGACGTGGTGGACAAATGCCACCGTGAGATGCGCCGCTACCGCAACCTGGTGAACTACTACACGAACAAGAACATTGCCGTGAGCTATCTGCGCGCCCGCAAGAAGAACGAGGCGGACCGCGTACTGGAACTTTACGGCAGTGAAACGTCCAAATACTGGTAGGCCATGATGCTTCTGAGTGTTGACTTTTCAAATCTCCATACCATTCTGGAGACTTTGTACGATGATATGCTGCCTCTCTGTGAGGACATGATGGATGTGGGCAAGGGCATTGCCGGCCTGGGGGCGCTGTTCTATGTGGCCATGCGCGTGTGGCAGTCGCTCGCCCACGCCGAGCCGGTTGACGTGTACCCGCTGCTGCGTCCTTTCGCCATCGGCATCTGTATCCTGCTTTTCCCCACACTGGTTCTGGGTACTATGAACAGCGTGCTCGGACTCGTGGTGCAGGGTACGCACAGGATGCTGGAGGGACAGACGCTGGATATGGAACAGTACCGTGAGCAGAAGGAGAAGCTGGAGTACGAGATAAAGATGCGCAATCCGGAGACCGCCTATCTTGTCAGTGACGAGGAGTTCGACCGCCAGATTGACGAGCTTGGCTGGGGTCTTGAGGACACGGCCGCCAAGATAGGGATGTATGCGGAATGGGGCGCCTACCAGTTCGAGAAGATTTTCCGTGACGGTATCCGCTATCTGCTGGAACTTCTTTTCGCCTCCGCCTCGCTGCTGATAGACACGGTGCGTACCTTCTTTCTGATTGTCCTCTCGATACTGGGACCGGTCGCGTTCGCCTTCAGCGTGTGGGACGGTTTCCATTCCACGCTCAGCCAGTGGTTCATGCGGTACATCTCCGTCTACCTGTGGCTTCCGGTCAGCGACCTGTTCAGTTGCATGCTCGCCAAAATCCAGGTGCTGATGCTCCAGAAGGACATCCAGGAGCTCCAGACCAATGCGGACTACTCCCTGGACACATCGGACAGCGTGTACCTGATATTCATGATCATCGCCATTTTCGGCTACTTCACGATTCCCACCGTTGCGGGATGGATCGTCCAGGCGGGCGGCGCGGGCAACTACATGCGCAACCTGAACCGCCAGAGCGTCCGTGCGGGCGGTTTTGCCGCAGGAGTGGCCGGTTCCGCCGCAGGTAACGTGGGCGGACGCATCAAGGACGGCATCCGGAGTGTCCGTGACCGCTTCAAAAAGAAATAAGTAAGAAAATACCTATGGAATTCAAGTCATTAACGAATATCGAGAGCAGTTTCAGGCGCATCCGCATGATGCTTGCCGCCTTCGTATGCTGCTGTACGCTCGTCACGGGCTACGCCCTGTGGAGCTCCTACCGCTTTGCCGAAAGGCAGCGTGAGAAAATCTACGTGCTGGACGGGGGCAAGTCGCTCATGCTCGCCCTTTCGCAGGACCTTTCGCAGAACAGACCGGCGGAAGCCCGTGAGCACGTGAGGCGTTTCCATGAGCTCTTCTTCGGGCTTTCCCCGCAGAAGGACGCCATCGAGCACAACATCAACCGTGCGCTGCAACTGGCTGACAGAAGTGCCTACCACTATTATGTGGACTTTGCCGAAAAGGGCTATTACAACCGTCTGGTATCGGGAAATATCAACCAGGTGGTGCATGTGGACAGCGTGGTCTGTGATTTCTCCGGCTACCCCTACAAGGCGGTGACCCATGCCCGGCAGCTGATCATCCGCGAGAGCAACGTGACGGAACGTTCGCTGGTGACCTCCTGCGAGCTACAGAACGCCTCACGTTCGGACGACAACCCGAACGGGTTCATCATCGAGCATCTGGTGATATTGGAAAACAGGGACATCAGAAGCGTGGAACGATGAGGGGAAGGAGAAAACCTTGGAAACGGGCGGACTGCCGGATACGGCTGTTCTGCCGGCGGCTGACGGAAAGGCAGCGGATATGCCTTCTTGCACTCCTGTTCCTGTCCTTCCTTATGGGCTGCATCCATGCCATCGGCAGCTCGCTGCACCGTTTCGGGAGCGAGGGGGACAACCGGCTGGAAATGGAGCATATCCGGCCTCCGGAACTGAAAAAGAAAAAAGGAAACGAACATTCAACCCAATTTTATGAAAACGGACATTGGAAAAACCATTGAAAGAATCAGAAAACGGCTGGGAATCCCCCTCGGAGGGGAGAGGAAGCCGTTGGCGGAAGAAGAGAGACGCAAGCGTGCCAGACTGGTTGTTTATCCGCTTTTCGTCCTGCTTTTTGCCGGCTGTATCTGGCTGATCTACTCACCGACCCAGAAAGAACGGGAAGATGCCGTACAAGGCGGGGGATTCAACACGGACATCCCCTCTCCGGAAAACAGGAAGATGCAGGGAAACAAGGTGGACGCCTACGAGGAGGCGGAGCTTGCGCGGAAGGAGAAACAGCGCCGGGGAACGTTCCAGGAGATGGTCTCGCTGTTTGACCGGGAAGGGCGGGATACGGTACGCCTGCCGGAGGCATTTGCGGAAACCCCGCCGGAAGGGACGTCCGTCACGGTGGATGCGCCCCGTTCCTCGGTAGAGGCCTACCGCCATATCAGCCGGACGCTGGACAACCTTTATGTTTCCGATACACGCGACCCGAAGAAGGAGGAGCTGGAGAGACGCATCGAGGAACTGGAAAGGCAACGGACGGCACCGGAGCAGGCGGGGAATACGATGGAGGAGAAAATGGCACTTATGGAAAAGTCCTACGAACTGGCGGCACGCTACGGCGGCAGGCAGCCCCGGCAGGTCCGCCCCGCACAGGATGAACGGGAACGCCGGGCTGCCAGACCCGTAAGACGGATGCAGTCCCGGGCCGTATCCTCCCTTTCCCGCCCGTCCGGCAACGGGGAGGCCGCTGTCTTTTCCGGGGAACGGAACACGGGGTTCCATACCCCGGTGGGAAAAACGCTCACCTCGGAGAGGAACACCATTGAAGCCTGCGTACACAGCACGCAGACCGTATCGGACGGGCAGGCGCTGCGCATCCGGCTGCTGGAACCGATGGTGGTGGATGACCGCTTCATTCCGAAAGGTACGGTGCTTGTGGGCGGTACACGTATCCAGGGGGAGCGGCTGGACATTCTGGTCACCGCTGTGGAATATAAGGGTACGGTGCTTCCGGTGGAACTGGAAGTGTATGACGCCGACGGGCAGCAGGGTATCCTCGTACCGAACTCGATGGAGTATGATGCGGTCCGCGAGATTGCCGCCAATATGGGAAGCTCCATGAACAGCAGCATCAACATTTCGACGGATGCCGGGGCGCAGATCGCCTCGGACCTGGGAAAGGGCGTGATACAGGGCGTCTCGCAGTATGTCACCAAAAAGATGCGTACCGTGAAGGTCACCCTGAAAGCCGGACACCGGCTGCTGCTCCACTCACCCGAACAATAAGAGAAAACCGATTATTCACCCTAAATGAGAAACGAGTATGAAGAAGATTCTGATTTTGTTTACCGCCCTTCTGGGCATGACCGCCTCGCAGGCGCAACAGAGCGGCGGGGATTATTTTGAAGGACTGAGCCGCAAGATCGGGTTCAGCCGTATGATTCCGCCGCACGGGCTGGAGATAACGTACGACAAGACGGTGCACATCATCTTTCCCGCCCCGGTGAGGTATGTGGACTTGGGTTCCACCGACCTGCTTGCGGGCAAGGCCGACGGTGCGGAGAACGTGATCCGTGTGAAAGCCGCCACGAAACATTTCAGGCAGGAGACAAACATGAGCGTGATAACGGAGGACGGAAACTTTTACAGTTTCAATGTGAAATATGCCGACGAGCCGCTGTTGCTGAATGTGGAGATGTGCGACTTTATCCATGACGGGGAGACGGTTAACCGTCCCAATAACGCGATGGAGATTTATCTGACGGAGCTTGACAACGAGTCGCCCCGTCTGGTGCGCCTGATTATGAAATCTGTCCACCGGCGGGACAAACGGCGTATCCGTCACATCGGTTGCAAGCGCTTCGGTGTACAGTTCCTGCTGAAGGGACTGTACACCCACAACGACCTGCTCTATTTCCATACGGAAGTGAAGAACTCGTCGAATGTGCCCTTTGACGTGGACTTTGTGACATTCAAGGTTGTGGACAAGAAGGTGGTGAAGCGTACCGCCATGCAGGAGCAGGTGGTCTATCCGCTGCGCGCCTTCAATTATGTGACCCGTGTGGACGGCAGGAAATCGGCATGCACGGTGTTCGCCTTGCCGAAATTCACCATTCCCGATGACAAGAAGCTGGTGGTGGAGATGTTCGAGAAACAGGGTGGCCGCCATCAGGCTTTCGAGTTGGAAAACGGTGATCTTGTACGTGCTGAAACCGTCAATGAGCTGAAAGTGCGATGAGATACCGGGAAATTTATCTGCTCATAGCCTTGCTTGCCCTTTTCATGGGGCAGGCGAAGGCCCAGCGCCACCTCCGGGGCATGAGGGGCGTGCAGCTGACAGCGGAGATGGTTGACGGCTTCCATTCGCCGGGAAACCGTACGGATGCCGGGTACGCCTTCTCGCTGGCCGTGTTCAATTATGCCGGCGGCGGACACAAATGGATGTACGGCGGAGAGGTCATGAGGCGCAACTGCCCTTACCGGAATACAGGAATCCCCCTTGTGCAGTATACGGGGGAAGCCGGGTACTACCGCAATCTCTTTTCCTGTCCGGGAAAGGTGGTGTTCCTGAATATAGGTCTTTCCGGACTGCTGGGTTATGAGAATGTGAACGGTGGAGAGCGCCTGCTCGGGGACGGTGCCGGCCTGAGGAAACATGAGGCGTTTGTCTATGGCGGTGCACTGACCCTGGAAGCGGAAGCCTGTCTGACGGACTGCCTCTCCCTCGGTCTGAGACTGCGTGAACGTGTCCTTTGGGGCAGCGCTGCCGGACATTTCCATACCCAGTACGGAATTTTGCTCAAATATATTTTCTAACCGATCATGATACACTTATTTATGAGAAAGATACTTGATTCTGTTGTGGCCGGCTGCTGTCTGGCCGCTGCCTTCTGCCTTGTCTCCTGTGACAGTGACCTGGATATTCAGCAGGAATATCCCTTTACGGTAGAGGCCATGCCGGTGGCGGATGAGATTGCCGCCGGGAATACAGTAGAAATCCGTCTGGAGATTGTTCCTGAAGGGGACTTTTCCGGTACGGTCTATACCCTGCGTTACTTCCAGCCTGAGGGGAAGGGCCGTCTTGAGATGGAAGACGGTACGGTACTGAAACCCAATGACCGTTATCTGCTGGGGGAAAAGAGGTTCCGCCTGTACTACACTTCGGAAAGTGCGGACGGGGCGCAGACCATCGACCTGTATTTTGAGAACAACTGGGGAAGCCTGCAACAGCTCACCTTTGATTTCAATGCGGAGAATGGCGGGGAAAACAGTGGAGAGGAGGATGCGGTATGAGTACCTTATTATATATGCATATTCCCGGCCTGCCATCCTGTATAAAGCTGTCGGACCATGCGGGTTCCGTTCCCCGTGTGGGAGATCGCATCCGTATTGATGCCGGACGGCTTGCCTGTGTCCATTCCCGCAAAATCCTGGAAACAACGCCTGCCTGCCATTGTTTTGAGCGGAATGCGGAGACGGAAAAGATAAGCGTGGCCCGGTTTCTGGAAGAGTGTGTGATGGTGGTGGAAAGCCGGGAGTGGAGTTATGAGGACGGCATGGCCTGCTGTGTGTTGAATGTAAGTGTGGAATGGTGAGAAGGATGACGCTTTTTCTGGGGCTTGTGTGTATATGCGCCATGCTCCGTGCGGAACTGCCTGATGGCATCCGCCGTCTTGCACCGTTTGAGAGGGCTGTTGCCATAATCAAGCGGTTTGAGGGTTGGCATTCGGCCCGCCATTATCCCTACATAGGATTCGGACACCGTTTGAGGGAAGGGGAAAAACTGACGGCGGATATTACGGAAGCGCAGGCGGACAGCCTGCTGAGGGCTGACCTTGCCGGGATGTGCACCCTGTTCCGCCATCTGGGGAAAGACTCATTATTGCTCGGTTGCCTGGCCTACCAGGTCGGTCCGTACAGGCTGCTCGGTCATGGAAGGATGCCCAAAAGTACCCTGATAAGAAAGCTGGAATCCGGTGACAGGAACATTTACAGGGAATTCACGGCTTACCGGTGCTACAATGGCAAACCGGTGGCTTCCATTCAGCGGAGAAGGGAAATGGAGTTTGAGATGCTGTTTGTGCCCTGATAGTGCAGACAGCCGGAAAGAAGCAGGAATCCTCCGGCAAACCGGAGGATTTTCTGTAACGGAAATCTATTTTAACGTATTCGTATATCATGGATATTCTTACAGCCAAACAGATCAGGATTGAGGATTACCTGCACAGCCTGGGGCATACCCCGGTAAGGCGGCAGGGGGTGAACCTGTGGTACAGGTCACCGCTGCGGCAGGAGAAGGAGGCTTCGTTCAAGGTGAACACGGGAATCAACTGCTGGTATGATTTCGGGCTCGGCAAAGGAGGCAACCTCCTTGCGCTGGCGGCCGAACTCCACCCGTTATCAGATATCTCCGGTCTTCTGCGGCAGATAGCGGAACGGAATCCCCCCGTGCGTCCGGTATCCGTATCTGCCGGGAAACCGCCTTCGGAAGAACCCGCTTTCCGCCACCTGGCGACACTTCCGCTTACCTCACACGCCCTGCTTGCCTATTTGTCGGAACGGGGTATCGGTGCGGAAACCGCCCGGAGGGAATGCCGGGAAATCCGTTACGAGTGCCGGGGCAAACGGTATTATGCCGTCGGCTTTCCGAACATTGCCGGCGGTTTTGAGCTGCGTAGCCGCTACTTCAAAGGTTGTGTATCCCCAAAATCAGTTTCGGTAATTCCTCATGGGGAAGGAAAAAGGACAGTCTGTTGTCTGTTTGAAGGGTTTATGGACTACCTTTCCTTCCTTGTGCTGCGGGAAAAGCCGTTCTTTTGTCTGCCCGGCAGCGGACAGGCGGACTGCATTGTGCTGAATTCCGTGTCCAATCTCGCCAAGGCGCTCACCCTGCTGGACGGATACGGTCATATATACTGTTTTCTGGACAATGACGCGGCGGGAAAGCGGGCGTTGGAAGAGCTTGGCCGGAAGTTCGGACCCCGTATGCATGACATGGCACCGCTCTATGAGGGGTACAAGGACCTGAACGATTGTCTGGTGAAACATCTGCAAGACCTTGTAATTACAGATAAATGAGTTAATTTTGCACGGATTGATTCTTTATGGGACTGTGTTTATGGAAAATTATATGAAGAAAGCCGCGGACGCCTTTCTTGTAGGACGTCCGTACGGTATGCGCGTGGACTTCAGGCGTAAAGGATATGTGCTGTTCAACCGCCGGATGAATGTCCTGGGCAATGAAATGCAGGGCGATATCGGTACGCTCCCGCTGGAAAGGTTTGAAGTGGAGGAGATACCGTTGAGCGGCGAGCTTGTGGAGCGGCACGGTGATTTTACGGACGTGTTCTTCTACAGTGACCGCACGAACCCGTATGCGGGCGATGTGCCGGACTTCGGGAAACTGAAGGTCTACAACCGGTATATGTACCCTCTGTCAGTGGTGCTGTGCAGGGTTTTGTAACAGACTGTGGTAATGGCACGGGGCTGCCGCCGGAAACCTCCTTATTCCGGATGCCGGAGGATGATTGCGGCATGCCCCTTTTCATGGCGTACCCTGATTGCAAGCTTGTCCAGTTCCTCCCGGACAAGGGATTCCTCGAATCCGTCGGCCATGAACCTTTCCCTGAGCAGGCCGGTGAGATTCTCCGTTCCGATACTTCCGGAGAGAAAATCCTCCACCCACTGGCGGAAGCTGCCGCCCGTACGTATCAGGTTGTAGCGTCTCAGGCAGAAGTTCTCCATGCTTTTCAAATCGAACTCCTTATAGGACAGCAGGTCACAAAGAACCGGACCGTTGGCGTCATCCTCCCTTAATTCCACCGTCAGAACACAGACGGGCCTGTCTGTTTCCTCACCGGGTCTGTAATAAAGCCGGATGTTTTCTCCCATATACAGTCCCGCGGTATATGCCATACTGTCCGGGGATTCCGTCATGACGGGAAACCTCTGCAATCCGGTTCTTCCATCCCGTTTTGACAGGACGATTACAGGTTCTCCGGAATTTTCCTCTGGTGTGGTACATGCTGACATCGTCCCGTTGGTCTTTCTCCATCCGAGAAACCGCAGACAGTTCTCTATGTCTTTCAGACGTCTTCCCTTTGCCGTACTTCCGTTGGTATACGGGCGGAGCGTGTCCACGATTTCAGGCCAGTTCTCGTTTGTCTTCATACAATTGTTGTTTACAAATTTCAATAAAAGCGGTCGTTTTGTAACTGGAATATAGCGATTTTGTCGCGTCATATCAAATCAATTCCCCAAAAAGTCCCGGAAAGGACCTCTCATGGAGTCTTCCCGTGACTTTTCCGGGTTCCGGCATGCCCTATATGCCCTTGGACCTGATATGGAATCCTGCCTGTTTTTTTCCCCCTTCTTCCGTACGGAACCTTCCGGAACGGACCTGTTGTAGGGAATTTTCCCGATGGCATGTGAGGAATTCCCCGTCATATCCCATTTGGCCGAACAGTCCGTAGTATCCTGCCATGAACCTCTGTCCTGGAGAAGGTCTGTGCCTGCTGACCTCCTTGTGGGAGCGGACGATATGGCGTACAAGGCGGTAACATTTGGCCAGGTCCCTGAGTACGGTATATTCATGGTCGGTGTGCGGCTTGTAATATCCGCATGATATGTTGACACAGGAGACCTCAAGCCCCCTTCTTTTCAGGGCGTATACATCCGTGTGCATGCCGCATGTCGCCCGGTAACCGTATTTTTCCGGATTGACACGTTCCAGGAACTCTTCCGAGCACAGGTCCATGCCTGAAATCCGGGTTACGAGGTCACTGTCTCCCTTGCGGTCGCACTGGAGTACGAAACGGCAGTCGGCGAAGAAGTCCATGTCGGCTTCCCCGCTTCCGATACATCCCGTCTCTTCCTGTACGAAGAAGGCGCATTTCATGATCTTGAAATCCTCCAGACATTTCAGGCATATCCATATGCCGTTCTTGTCGTCCGCACCGATGCCCGCCGTCTTTTTCCTTTTCCGGTCGTAACCGATAACGAAGCGTCCGTCCACTATGTGTGCGGCGTATCCTTTTCCGGTCCTGCGGTGTACCTCGTCCATATGCGCCACGACACACGGATAGGTTTTCGCCCTGCCCTTTACGGCATAGAGGTTTCCTTTCCTGTCCCGGTAGTGCGGGATGCCCATTCTCTCCAGTTCCGCCTTGAGAAGACGTATCATGGGCTCCTCCCTGCCTGAGGGAGAAGCCGTATTGTAAAGTGTGATCAGCCGTTCCATATCATACTTCATAAAGTCTGTTGACTTGCAAGTACAGTCTCATGGAGGGTATCGGTCTTTTCTTCTTGAACAGCAGGGACGGATATGTCTTTCCCTGATATTCCACGGTTCCGCTTCTGAGTGCCCGTCCGAAAATTGTGTTGCTGTAGAACTTCTCCATGCATGACGGGCAGAAGTCGTTCATGTCAGACTGGTGCAGGTATCCGCATCCCGGGCATATTTTCCTGACAGGTGTTGCGCCCCCGTCCGTATCCCGGCATTTGGCGATGGTATTTTCGCTTTCCGAGTTCCTCAGTTCCATTTTCCCGTTTTCCATGCAGACGTAATAGAACGTGTCCATATACGGTGCCCCTTTCTTGTGCCATTTGCAGGCGGGGACTTCCACGGCGAGGTTCAGCACATAGGATTTTCCGGCTTCCACCCCTTTATCCGGCCGGTTGTTCAGTGCCACGACATCCTTGGTATGGAAATAGTCGTTATACTGCTTGCGGAAAGTGATGCCGAGTGCGGTTGCCTGCCTGCGCATCATCTCCAGTACGAACGCATGGGAGAAATAGATGCGGTCTATCAGGGAAAAGCCGTTGAATGTACTGCCACCCGATAGGACTTGGACATTTTTCCACACCACGGCCCGTGCGAGCACATTGTTGCTCCCGTCTCTTGCGACCAGGATTTCCGCACCGGCGAAATTGGTATAGAAATCGGCGGCGTTGCGGGCCCTGTTCCCGTAACGCATGCAGGAATTGTGAAGATTTGATTCCGTGGTGTCCGCTATCGGGGTGTAGTTTTCCTCACTGTATGCCTCGAAAAAATCCTGCATGCCTCCGTGCAGCTGTACCGTTACTTTGCTGTCCACACAGATCGCGCTGCTGAAATAAGAGAGTTCCGTTTCGGGATATTCCGGCAGGTTTCTGAACAGCCCGACAAACGTGGAAGGGTCTATGTCCGTCCGGTTTTCGGGGAACCAGGGTGCCTGCGGGTTGTTCCGGTCCGGGAAATTCTTGTTGTTCAGGTCCTTGTTGCATGTGGTGAACACGATCCGGATCTTCTGGTAGGATGCACCTCCTGTCCGTTTGCGTTTGGTCGAGAAGAAGTTGTAGCCTCCGCGGATGATTTCCGATACGTCGGCGTTGCGTTTCATTTCCGTGAGGATGTCTGCTGCAATCACACTCCCGTTGGCTGCCGCATGGGTCAGGCGGGATTTCAGTTCGTTACTTGCGTTCAGTTTCATATTTTCTGTTTTTATGGATTAATAATATCGTGTCATCGGTTGGGACTTTTTGTGCCGGGCGGTTGGGAGGCAGGCACCGTTTCCGGTTCTCCACCAGTAACTTTTTCCGCTCCAGTATCCCGTTTACAGGAAGACGGCGGCCTGTCCGGTAGTCGGCCTCGCTCATTTTCCGTATGCAGGGGATTCCGGTCCGTGTAAGGAAAGGGTTCACGTACCAGCCGTCCAGGAAGCTGTCCGGAACAAGGCTGTCGTGATGGATGACCTCGCCCACACATCCGTGCATGAGCATGTTGCATACGGTCATCAGGCAACAGGTATGGTTGAGGTCTTCCCCCACCAGATAGTTTCCGAGGTGCCGTACGTGGAATGCCAGCAGCAGTCTTCCGCTTCCGCAGGTCGGGTCGTTCATCCTCTTTCCCTGTACTTTCTCTCCGGTCCCGGTACATGCGACCATGAGGTCACAGATCGGCGCCGGTGTGAAGAACTGCCCCTGCATCCTCTGTCCCGTTCTGGAAGACAGGCTCATGTAGAGGTCTCCGAACGGGTCGTACCAGCTTTCGTCATCCTTCAGCCGGTCCTGCATGAGGCGTACCCATTCGGCGGTCATCTCCATGAACGCGATGTTCTGCCTCCGTTTGTATTTCCAGTTCTTCAGGGGCGGCGCTCCGGGTGAGAAACCGTGTATGACGAACGTCAGGAAATCGTTGAACACGGTCATGGGGTCGTATCCGCATGAGACGGAAAAATCGCTTATCCGTTTTTCCAGCGGACATATTTCACGGGGTATGTCATATCCTGCCATCTGTTCTGTTTTTTATGGGTTTGACTTCTTTATGCGTACGGTCAGCCTGTGTCTTTTGTGGTCCGTTTGTATTTTTGCCGGTGCCCCTCCGAGAAAGGAGAGATGTATCTCTCCCTCCGCCGCGTTCCATTCCGTTGCCGGCAGGAATATCCGTTCCATGCGGTATCCCCAAAGTACCAGCGCCCGCCTGTGCAGTCCGTCGAACAGTTTTCCTTGCAGCAGTCCGGCCAGTTCCTCCAGCTCCTTTTCGGAATAGAGGGTGATGCCTTCACACCGGTAAAAGTATTCGCCTTTCTTCTCCGGGTCGGGAATTTTTTCCACCGGGTATTTCGTCCACTCTTTCATCGTATAGTCACCGTACAGGGGATTCGGTTCGTGGAAGGTCCATGAGCGTACGACCGTATGGAAATACACCTCCCCGTTCCGGCACCTTCCGTTGCGTCCCCATGTCTGGAAACATCTTGTGGCAAGTCCGGCCGGTGTCATGCCCGCGGACGGCACCCGTGTCCACGGACCGCCTTCGGTGCTGTAGCACACCTTTCTGTTTTTCGTGTGGCAGAACGGCGCATGGGACGCAAGGCAGACCGTCGCCTGCCCTTTCCTTATTGATTCGATATGTGCCTGCGGGAAGTAGTCCCCGTTTTGCGGAAAGTATTCGAGCAGGTCTCCTTCCTGCGGTACGGGTGGGAATCTTCCGGCCTTTTCCATTCTGCGGATGATTCCGTTGACCTTTTCCGTTTCCCTGGAGGTTATCCCGTATAGGGTATCGTAAGCGGCGTTCAGGTTTCTGAGCGTTTCTTCCGTGTAATAGTTACCGTATTCCATATTCCCTCCTGTTTTTGGTATACAACTCCACCTGTGCGGCTATCATGTCACAGAATTTTTGTCCGTTTTCTCCCTCTCCCCTGAAATAGGCGATCATATCCCAGAGGTTCCGGTTGAAATATCCGGTCCATTTTTCGTAATAGTGCTTTCCGTCAACCGGTCCGAAAGTTTTTTGGAACAGTCCGGAAGTCAGTCCCTCGTCCGGGTGGTGGTTGTATTGCCACAGGGACAGGGAGAGCATGAGCTTGTAATCCAGTGTAACCATATGCTTCATTTTTTAGTCAGACATCGGCCTACCTTGGTAGGCATTTTTATTTCTTGCTGTCCTTGCAGCCTGTTTGCCGGGGATTGCGGCAAGGCTTGGCGGGAAAAAATACCGGAGCGGAGCGAGGATGATTTTTTCCCGCCAACCAGCCCGCAGGGCCGCCTTGCGCAATCAGCCCGGCAAACGGCTATCTTTACGGCAAGAAATGAAAAAGCGGACCTCATCCGTGGAATTTCTGAGGTCCGCCTGCGGGTTGGTGTGCCGGGTGTTCCGGAAGATCCCGTTATGCATTCGTCAGTCTTTGTTTTCTCCATATTCCGGCCAGAGTTGTCTGTGTTCCCCGTATATCCTTTCGTAGTCTTCCAGGCTGAAATGCGGGAAGTTGGTGGAATACATGTCATACAGGTCCTGGGGTGTCAGGGCAGGGTCGCAGGCAAGTATGTCGTGAATCTCATCCTCGTCCTCGTAGCGGGATACGTATTCCGTCGCCCGGGTATGGGGATAGACATCCGTACACCCCTCTATGACATGCTCCACGAAGGACAGGCATTTTTGCAGGTCTTTCTTGACGGTTATCTCCTCGTCCGAATGAGGGTTGTAATAGCCGCAGCTCAGGTTGACACAGCTGACACTGAGGCTGTTCTCTTTCAATGCCAGCACATCGGTCATCATTCCGTTCTGTTCGGAATATCCCCATTTTTCCGGTTCCGCCGCTTCAAGGAACTCTTCCGAGCAGAGCTCCGAACAGCCTATGTTCGTAATCAGGTCGGAATGTCCCTTCCGGTCCGGCTGGATGACAAAGCGCACATTGTCAAAAAAAGGCATGTACGCTTCCGTACTGCCCCTGCATCCTGTTTCCTCTTCCCTGAAAAATACGACTTTGAGCGCATCGTATTTTTTCAGGCATTCCAGACAGATGAATATGCCGTTCTTGTCATCCGCCCCCAGGTTTTCGAACCGCTTTTTCCCGGGTGAGAAGCCGAAAATGATGTCCCTTGTCTCGACGGCCCTGAAATCCTTTGAGCGGTTGCAGTGCGCCACCTGGTCGATATGGCTTACCAGGCAGGGATAGGTGTCACTTTCCCCCTTTACCGCATACAGGTTCCCGTAGCGGTCCTGTGTGAGGGCTACCCGGCCGGGAAGTGTCCTGATATAGGCGGAAAGAAACTTTATCATTTCCTGTTCCTTTCCGCTCGGGCTGTAGATGTTATACAGCCGCTTCAACAGTTGCGTATTCATTCTGTGTCACTTTTATAAGTTTGTAACCGTACGGAAGATTTGTGGCCGTATCTATCTCGTTGAAGACGGCATTGTCAAACTCCCAGGCTTCTTCATCTTTCAGCAGGCCGCATAGCGTGTCCACAGCGATGGTCTTCTCTTCGTACTTCTTGGTCAATGTATTCCATATATGAATCCGGGTCACATCCGTACCGTCTTCATACCATTTGTCATCGTACTCCGAATAATGCCAGTTCTTCTGTCTGAATTCATCCTCGGCTTTCTCCTGACATTGTTCACTGCAATAGTACTGTCCGGTTATGTCCGAATACCTTGTATCGTTGTCAAGGACGGACGCTTCGCATTTGTCACAGCGTGTGCAGTCGTCCTCGTGGTGGTACTCGTCCAGCAGGCCTATGTAGATGAAACCTTCCAGATTGTTTGAGTCCACATTTATTTCCCTGCCGTGCAGGTGGCAGAGCGTGGTTTCCCTGCAATAGCACCGGTGGTATTCGTCCCATTCCTGCTCCTCGTCCTCGTCATCTTCATCACTGTCCCCGTAAAGGTTAAGGTCCGTTGTGTCAAGTTCGTAGGTATATTCCGCATGGGGATAATTGTATGCCTTGTCCCGGTTGTAGCAATACCATTTGAAGGAGTCCTGATAGGAAAGTGTGTCTTTCTCACCCAGAATGCAGTCTATTTCGAACTGTCTGTCGGAAAGCGAGCTTCCGTCAATGGCTACAAACGCATTCGCCTCGTTGCATGAGGCACCCACAATCTTATAGCCGTCGATATGTCCGCCTTGGATCAGTTTGTCAACAAGCAGCCGTTTGAGGACATCGTTTCCATCGGAGGAATACTGCCTTTCCAACAGTCTCCATTTTTTGCCGTCCTGGTCTGTGACGTCGGTGAACAGTATGGCCCTTGCCAGTACGTATCCCTGCTTGTCTGTGATATAGGCGGCTTTGGCCTTTACCGCATCCCGGTAGAATATGTCTCTTTCTCTGTCCGTCATGCATGAGTTGAAGTTTCCCCTGCATTCATTGCTGCTGTAGATTTTCCTGAAGTTATCGTTCACATAAAGTTCGGCCACGTCGGGTGTGTGTCCGTAGGTATAGGTGCACCACCGTTGTGTGAACACGTCCCCTGAAATCCAGTTCAATACGCTTGGTGACAGGATTTTTCCTATCCTGGTTTCGAGTATGAGTTCCCTCATGAATTTTCCGGACTTCATTTTGAATACCCGGTTTCTTTCCACGTTGACATAGCGGACAGAATTCTTGTCCAGGTCATCGCATATCCCTTTGGATTCATCCGTCCTGTACCTGGCTGACCTGTAAACCTCTCCGATGAGTTCGACCTCATTGGAAAGCCGGTCATCCTCCATACCGGATTTCCTGACCGCTTCGGCTACTTTCTTCTGCAAGTCGGCCATATCCTCTACGTACAACAGGGTATAGTCGTTCTGTTTCACGCAATAATCGAGCAGGAGCGGATTTTTCAGGTGTCCGAGCAGGATTCTGTTTTTCCTGACCGTCGTGCCGTTGTTTCTGCTTTCAAGTCCGAAACGGTGCTTGAAGTCTTCATAACCGTTCAATTTATAGTATAGCATGGCATTATGTTTTTTGATTGTTAATTTATATATCTGCCGGTTATAGCCCGAATGTGGGGATGGAACCGGCTTGAAGTCCTCCTTGCTTATGACTTCACAATAGAGTCATATAGCATGAAAATGGAGATGGTAGTCCAGATTATGAGGAACAGTCTGTGAATTTTCAAAAGATAACCGTCCAGTATGGGATACACCTCATTCCAGAAGCGGTGTTTTGGGGATGGGACGGCTATGCCTTTCCGTACCTTGTTTTTGTACATCCTGTGGAAAATATTTCCGACAATACCTGTTGTCGAGGTGATGGTCACTATGATTGCTGCCATCAGATATAAAGATTTTATATCCATATTTTTTTTAATTTGATGTATGTACTGTTGTGGATACGATACTGTCTGTCCGGTTTATCGGGGGCAGATAGTCAATGATGGTGGAAAGATGCCCGGCAAAGACCTCTTCCGGTTGGAATCTTGCTTCTTCTCCATATTCTTTTTCGACCCCGCATAGTTTCAGCATGCCTTTTCGGATATATACCTTGTAGATTCTCACATCAGCCGGAGCCGGTATGATGCCGTTCAGGTTGACGGCGATGACAGGATGTTCCGGATTTCGTAGATCCCATTCATAAATTCCTCCGTGCAGTTCCACCGCGGCTTGCAGTTCTTTGTATTCTTCGGTTTTGATGGCCCTTATCCGGGCGAAAAAATCTGTATGTTGCATGGAATTATGTTTTATGATTTCTGGAATTTGTTAAAACAGGAAATATCTTCCTGTCGTGCAGGGATTATGACATCAGCCTGTTTGATTTTACCGGGTATGAGGTCATCCATATAGGCCCAGCGTTTGACTTTGAATGCTTTGACCGTATCGTACCATTTTTCAGGATGAAACTTTACGGTCCGGCATCTGCCGGTTGCATCTTCTGCCAGTATGTCCTTTTCCATGGCAGGAGGTTCTTTTACATCATGCCACAACAGGGATATGGCATCATTCAGACCGTCCTTGTACGCATCAATGGCGATTCCGATTGCAGTGTCATCATATTCTCTCATTTTTTCATCAATAAGATATATTGCATACTTTTGTATGCTTTCTTCGTATTCTTTTTTCATGACAGGCGTGGATTGTTGTTCTGAATATTGTCCGTTGATTCTCTTTATCAGTTCGGTATCGGTGAGGGAGTGCAGCTCTTGTCCGGAACAGAAAAGACAGATGCTTTCCAGCAGTTCGTTTGCTGTGGCATCCAGATTCCTGACGCCTTCTTCCAGCGCTTTTTCCAGTCTTTCGGTTGCTATAAGGTATTTACCGTGGTCATTCCTGATGATGCGTAATGGAAACCGCTCTTCACGGTAAACGAATTCTTTTATCGTATGCTCCTGCCCGGTGGAGTTTAGGGATATGCTTCCGAATTGTTCCGGCGAAAGCTCTTTGAGACGTTCCGGGTTGAACCTGAACATCCTGAAGCCTTGATATTCGTGTTCTGTAGGTTCGGCAATCCTGTTACGGACAAGGAAGTCATACACATGCCTGTTGCAGTCCCGGCTGTCCACATACGCATGGAATGATGGCAGGGCATTGCAGTTGACGGTGATGTCCGTATAGGTTTCCCAACATTCAGGAGATTCACCGGAAATCTTTTCCAGTCCTACATATAGGTTGTCATTATCCGCATAGGTGGCAAGGACCAGTCTGACCACGATGTTTTCCACCGGTTCGGTGGCGGTTTTCCAGTACAGTTTGTTGTCTGTCTTCATGATGTCTTATATTTTTAAGTGGGGAATATGGAGGAACTTGTCTCCGTATTCCCCGGTTGGACTTATGATTTGATGTTTGCGGTTTCCCGTGTGGACTCCCTCTTTACCGTCCTCAGTCTTTTCAGAAGATATAGAAAGTATTCACGGTCATAGATGCGGAAGAGAAACTCCCCGGCCGTTTCCTTTATCCGTCCGACAAAGGTGACTGATTCCCTGTTCCGGGGGTATTGGAAGAAATGTTCATCGGAAATCAGGGTAAGTTTGTTACGGGAGACCTCTGTGAACAATTCCTCGGGTGTCTCATACTTTCCTTTTCCTTTAAAAAACAGGTAATGGTTTTTACGGAGGCTTTTTAATGTACAGGCCATGTCCGTCCTTGCCTGCCTGCTGTCGGATCCGATGATGAGGTTGCAGATGAAGACCGGCTGTTTTCCTTCCAGTGAGAAGTAATAGGGTGTTAATCCTGCATTGTCCGGTCTGTCTTTCAGGATTGCAGCTTTCCGGTTGACGGTTTCCATGTGCCGGGCAATCTGTCTGTCCAGTTCTGTCCGGGAAGTATATTCGGAACGCAGTCCTTTGAAATATCTGCCTTTCCTTGTAAAACAGAATGTATATACTTCTCCATAATATGGTTCTCCGACGAAAAAGGAGTCTTTTTCCAAACGTATGGGAGGCAGGACATCCATCAGGTCATGGTATTCTTCTTTTGTGATTTCACTGAACGGTGCGGACAGTGCCTGAAGGTAAAGGTGCAGCATCTTGTCAATCCTTTGACGGGTGACGGATGTCAGGTACGGGTTGTTTTCCCGTACACGCATCTCTTCGAGCGTTTCTCCACCAAAATCGCTTCGGAATCCGTCTGTCATGAAGGTCAGGCATGTCCCGTCGAAGTAACGTGAATCGACAATATATCTGGATTGGTCATTCATGGCTGTAAGGTTTGAAGGTTCAACACTCTTTTGGCGGCAGACAGGGCATGAGGTGTCAGCTGGCGCTGCCATGCCTTGTTTTTGGGTGACCACCGGAAACCGGAGGTTTTCAGCTCTTTCCGTTTGTCATCTTCCGGAATCCTGTCAAAGAGTATTTGCAGCCGGTTTTTCCCATAATTCCAGACCAGCGTTCCTCCCTCAAAGGCAAGCTCCCTGTTTTCCTGCCCTTTGACAATATTCAGTTTTTCCCTTATCTCCCGTGCCGTTTCCGGCAGGGTAAAGAATTTGTTCCGTGGAGTGATGATGGGCTTCTTCACCTTTGTGTTGTATTCGGAAATGAACTCCACGGCTTTCTGCACGATTTCCACTTCTCCGTGACCGGCATAGGTACTGACCTTGTTGAGGATGCTGCTGACGAAAAGGGCGCGGTTGTATCCTCTGCATTTGCCCGTGTCAAGTTCATGGATGGTATCCGCACTGCTTTCAATGTCCCGCTTCAGGGAAAGCCAGGCCTTTTCCTGTTTCTCTTCCTCGGGAAGCTTTTCTTCCTTTGTACGTTCCATCGTTTTCAAAATCCTGTCCCGCCATCTCCGCAGTTCCTCGTATCTGTTCTGGTAAGTCCGGTTGGCTTTCTCATGTTTGTATACGTTGAATCCGCTTCTTCCGGTAACCATCGGGCTGGCGCACCGGGCAAGGGCGGAAAGCTGTGCGGCAAATTTCTGTTTATAGGCGGTGATGTATTCCTCATGCCTTTCTGCCGGTATTCTCTTCAGGTCATCGTGAATCTCTTTCTCGTAAATCATGATGTCCGATTCTCCCCGTATGTCCGGATCGAAGGAACTCCATCTGTAGGCGTTACAGGCGGCTTCCCACAGGTCTTCCAGATAGCCGGGATATTTGAACTCCGTCACTTCCCAGTCCTTGAAGTCTGCCGGCCGCAGTTCTTTTTCATCTTCCGGCTTTCCTGAAAAATGTACGAAACTTTCCATGCCGAGGTGCTTTTTCCTGAAATGGAAAGGAACGGGCGGCTCCGTACTTTCCTTTTTGTGAATCATGGCAACCCGGTGCGCATTCTTTACTGTCAGTGGTTGGGATTCCACCAATTGCATGTCTCTTTCTGTCTGAGTCATAATCTTAATCTTTTGATTAAACATGACCGGCTCTATGAGCCGGTATTTCTATTTCTTACATGCTTTCAAATTGCCTTCTGCCTTGATTGCGCAAGGCTTGGCGGAAAAAAATACCGGAGCGAAGCGAGGATGATTTTTTTCCAGCCAACCGCCCAAAGGGCGGTCGCCTTGCCCAATCAAAGGCGGAAGGCTACCTTTGCAAGTAAGAAGTAGAAATATCTTTTTCACAGAAAAAAAGCTATCCCGTTATAAACGGAATAGCTTTAATCAATTGGTTGTACCTGAATTACTGCGCCAGTGCATTTTTCACATTGTCCATGGCCTCTTTCAAACTGGGGTTCAGTACCCGTGCATAGTGTTGCGTCATTCTTGTTGAGGCATGTCCCAGCATGACTGACACGTCTTGTAGCGGAACCTTATTTGCCAGCGTAATGGTGGTTGCGAATGTGTGCCTTGCCGTGTGTGTGGTCAGGTTCTTTCTGATATTGCACAGGTCAGCGATTTCCTTCAAATAACTGTTCATGCGTTGATTGCATATGACAGGCAGGCAGAGGCTTTTTTTCCGGCATATGGGATGTTCCTCGTATTTTTTGAGGATGGCAAGCGGAATCGGCAGCAGGGGGATGTTGCAGACAGAAGATGCCCGGTGTCTGCGCTCCAGTTTTACACGTCCTTTTCTGATCCACCAGTCACCGTTGTTGTCCTGTACGAGGTTGTCTTTTGTCAGTGTGGACACATCGGCGAAGGCCAGCCCGGTGAAGGCGGCGAAGACAAAGATGTCGCGTACCAGTGCCAGCCGGGGGATGGTGAATTCTTTCTCCATGATGCTTTTCAGTTCCGGATAGGTCAGGAATACGGGATCGGTTTCGTCCTGTGCCATCTTGTATCCGTAGAACGGATCCTTGCGCATCCATTCTTTGGCCAGGGCCATGTTTGTAATACGCTTGAAGCATTTCATATAACGGACAATGGTGTTCCGGCAAAGGCCGGCTTCCGTTTTCAGGAAAAGGTCAAACGTGGCAATAAAATCGGAATTCAATTCATGGAACGTAATGTCTTCTTTCCCGTAAAAGTCAGGAATGGCCTTTTGCAGCTTTTTCATCACGTTGATGTAACGGTTGATGGTTACAGGCGCGTAATCTATGTTTACTGCCTTTTTCATTTTTTCTATTTCTTCGTTCATTGTACCGAGCAGGGTACGCATTTCCGTCTCTTTTCCGAATACCCGTTTCAGAAGAAGTTTGGGCGTGATCAGTGCAAGTTCGAGCATCAGTTCCTTGTGCTTCTGCAAAGCCAGAGCACTGAGTTCTGCGATGTAGGCGTTCAGTTCTTTGGCAGTCCTGTCCTTTCCCTTGCTGCATCCTTTGGCGGAATCCCATTGTTTTGGCAGAACGCTCCGCTGTATTCTGGCCTCTTCGTAATGCCCGTCAATGGTTATACGCATAAGAATGGGTGCCTCACCGTTTTTCAGAAGTTTTGTCTTCAGAATGAAGAACAGGATGTTCATTGTTCCTTGTTTCATACTCGTTTCCTTTTAGTTGTTGGACATGTTTTACTTTGTCAACCGGAAAGGGGTGGAAGGGACGTCTTTTCGGTGGTTTTTTTATTTGAAGGATATGAAAACCACCGAATTTTTCCGGGAAAACCATCGGAATAGGAAAAACGGAATTTCCTTTGGAAATTTATATTTCCGGGATACGGCGTTTTTTTCTTTTCGTCCGATCTCTTTTTCACCACATTCAAGCAGGTCTGCAAAAGTACTCTTTAGCGCCTGAAAGATGATTGTGTAAATAGTTGAAAATAAGTGAAGTATAAAGCTAGTGGTGGTTTTTTAAAAGGGGGTGTGAAAAACCACCGAATGGGACATCTTTAAATTCTTAAATCTGCATTTTTTTGTAGGTGACAGAAATAAAAAAATCCTCCGAAATTGCTGAATTTCAGAGGATTTCAAGAGTGAAAAGTTCTTTCGAGTGGTGCCACCAGGAATCGAACCGGGGACACAAGGATT
>ULUE01020228.1_pt1 | contig 56243 bp, 60 predicted proteins | sample 1958211 | NCBI WGS metagenome assembly ULUE01 (sample SAMEA4835752, study PRJEB28245) | human gut metagenome | biome: gut microbiome; material: fecal sample | place: Denmark | collected 2008 | reverse complement strand
TCTGACTCGGACGTCGCTGCCTCTCGTGGAGAGCAGGGTCTTGCCGACGGAAGCGCCGTACTCGCCCCTAAGTCCCTCCTGCGAAATGGCGGTGTTGTAAGCTATCTGCCGCTCAAGCAGCTCACGCACGTCGTCTATGCGGACGCACTCGGCAAACTCCACGATGCCCTTGACGCTCAGCACGCTGCGGTCGGTCTCGCCGCCGTCGTCCGAAGCATCGTCGAGCCGCAGCAGCACATCGCCGTTTTTCTCGATAAGCACGATGTTCGTGTGATAGTCCGCAATGCGCAGACGCACGCAGTCGGTGCCTTTATAAAGCCGAAGGTCGATGTCGAGCAGCTTCGGACTTTGCGACTTCATCACCGTCATGGGGCAGGAGTCCATAAACTCACGGATGAGGTGAATATCCTCCTCACGAACGCCCGCAAGCACCTCAAGCTGCCTGTCTGCATCGCCCACTGTGACGCCCGCTGCGACGGCGGCGGTGATGCCTTTAAGCCCGCCCGTGTTGGGAACGACGACGCTTTTTACGTTTTTAATGATGTTGCCGCTTATAACTATGTCGATCTTGTCGGGCATTTCGCCGAGAACCTGCCGCGCTTTTGCGGCGGCATACGCCATTGCGATAGGCTCGGTGCAGCCCATGGCGGGGATAAGCTCCTCCCTGAGAATTTGCAGATATTGCCTGTAGATCTTACTGCCGACTTCCATTAAACTCTCTCCTTTGCACATGTTTTCCGACTATATGGGTCTATTATAGCAAACCGCAGTGAATTTGTACACAATAATACAATTTTTCCAAAATGATATTTAAATGTCAAAATGACTTGTATATTGTCGGCGCAATGTGTTATAATGCAAGAACTACAACAGTTTGGAGATGTTTGTTTTGATCGGCTTTTACAATTATACGGTATGGCTGACCTACATAGGTATGCTTTCATCCGTCGTCGGCATAACGCTCGCCTGCGGCGGTCACCCCGTCGCTGCGGTCATATGCCTCATGTTTTCCGGCTTCTGCGATATGTTTGACGGCATCGTCGCCCGCACCAAAAAGGATCGCACCGCCGAGGAGTGCAGCTACGGTATACAGCTCGATTCACTGAGCGACGTTATCTGCTTCGGCGTCTTCCCCGTGGTCATCGGCGTTTCCGTGGGCGCCAACGAGTGGTGGCAGATCACCATTATGGCGCTGTTTGCCCTCTGCGGACTTATTAGACTTGCCTATTACAACGTGACCGAGGAAGTGCGTCAGAAGACCGAGACCGGAAAGCGCAAGCATTATCTCGGCGTTCCGATCACAAGCTCGGCGCTCACCGTTCCGCTGCTGTTCTGCTTTGAGGGACTTTTGGGGAGGAACTTCCCCATTGCGTACACGCTCCTGCTGCTTGTCAACGGAGCTCTGTTTGTGCTGCCCGTTCAGGTGAAGAAGCCCGGTAAGACGGGGCTTGCGATAATGCTTGCTCTCGGTGTTGTCTGCACCGTGCTTATCCTCATCTTCGGCAGAAGCTGATATACGGCAACAAAAAATTCCGTACCCAACAGGGTACGGAATTTTTTTCGTTATTTACTCTACCTCGACCACACCGTCGTCCTTGACGGTGACGGTCATGCCGGTCTTGACGTAGTCAAGAAACTCGTCGCCGAGCATATCCACGACGGGCATCTTTGCGTCCGTCCAAACGTCGCCGAGGATGGCTCCCGACGCTGCGAGGGAGTCGATCTCCTTGCTGAACAGCATACAGGCGGGCTGCTTCCCGGAGGAGCAGACCGTGAACAGGACCATGCCGCCGGTGGTGGAGCCGATGGTCATGGGCAGGCACAGCGCCTTGCCGATCATGGGCTTTTTGTACAGCTCCTCGTTATTCTGGTCGCCGCACTTCATCTTCTTATCGCCGAACATCATACCCATTTGGTACGACGCAAGGGTGTTGAAGCCGCCGTGAGACACGAGCGCCTCTGCGGTGCAGGTGCCGGGGACTACCACCCGACCTTTGAAAGTCTTCATTTCTTTTCCTCCCTCCGGCTTGTGATGGTGTGCAGGATCTCCGCCTCGGTGTAGTAGCGGGCGCTGGTGTAGGTTCTGAGCTTGTTCGAGGAGGTGATGACCGCCTTCTTCTTGCACAGGGGATTGTTCATGTACATGAGCGGGCAGATGTAGCTTAAAACTATGCCCTGACGCTTGAGCTGCTTGTAGTACGGGGTCTTTTCAAACTCCTTGATGACGGGCGTGGATGCGGTGAACACGGTCGGAACGGTGACCTTTTTAAGTCCGTTCTTATGCAGCTCGGCTGCGATGTCTTCCGACCAGCGCACGAGCTGTGCATAGGTCATATGCGGGCAGCCGACGAAGCAAAGCTCCGGTGCGGCATCGGGATCCTTCCAAATGACCGGGTACTCGGACTTCACACGCTCAAGCTCCGCATCGTCGATGACGTAGACCTTTGCGCCCTCGGCGATGATGCTCTCGCCCTGCTCGACCGCCTCCGGCGTGAGGTTTTCGATGTGGTACAGCCCCACGGCGCCGTTGGACGCCGTCGCTGCGCCGAAGTCCTTGAGGTAGGCGCAGGCATCGTCGTTAAGCTCGGTGCCTATCCACTTGTCAAGCCCCTTGACGTAGGGGACCTCCTCCATGACCTTCATGCCGATGGCGGAGCCTAATAGCTGCGCTTCCGGCTTTTTCGTGCATTTAAGCTCGACGACCCATGTCGCCTTGCGGTTTTCGTCGAGCAGCAGACCGAATTCGGGGACGAAGCCGGCGATGGAGCCCATAAGCTCGATCATGCCGGAGTTGCGGTTGCACCTTGCGCCCAAAACGGAGTTTGCATACACGACGGCGGAGGACTCCGCCCACGACAGCACCTCGCCCTTCTTGGGCTTGTTGCCGACCTGATCGAGGTAGCAGGTGCAGGTGTAGTCGTCGTCATTCGTGATACCGAGCTTGCGGAGCTGCTCCTCGTACATATCCTGCTCCGTGTACATGAATTTCTTGAACACGAGGTCCTCGATGAAGGAGCTGGGGACGTTCTTGTCGAGGGGCTTGGGGTCGGCGGTGAACTTCTGAGCGGAGACAAGTCCTGCGTCGATTATCTCCTGATACAGCTTGTACACCGGCTTCATGACTTTAAGACCGAAGCTGATGACGGTGTGTCCGTATTCCGAGCTTATCGGCACCATCCTTTCGGCGCCGAAGGTCTCTCCGTACATGACGAGAGTCTTGACGACCTTTGCCATGGTTTCGCCCTTTTCACCGTTCAGCATCGCCTGCTGTTCGGGGGTCAGTTTCATCAAAGCGGATCACTTCCCTTTCTTAAATCGTTACGGGTTTAACAATTACATTGTATACCATCTGCATGGTCTTGTCAACAAATTGACGCCGACGAAGGACAGCAAAAAACTGCGGCAAGAACCTTGCCGCAGTAGATGATAATTTTATTTGCCGAACTCGATGGAGTCGAGGATGGCTCCGACTTCGGGGTGGGTGTACAGCTCCGCAACGGGGGTCTTGCAGTCGCCGTGCTTCAATACGGTCACGAGAATGTAGCTGTAAGCGTCGCCCGGAATGGGGAGGCATATGCGCATCTCGTTGCCGTCGAGGTAGTGGATGCAGTCGATGCCGGCATAGGTCACGGTGCCGAAGGCGTTGAACTTGTTCTTTATGCCCTCGCTCAGCTCCGCAAAGCCCTCACCGCTGTAGTAGCTTGCGTATTCAAGCTGCATATCGACCTCGTCGCCGTAGATGGCGGCAACGTGAGAGTCGCTGGAGTAGGTCAGAAATTCCTCGCCTATAACGTCAAAGCTCTGCTTGTCGCCGTCGTACTTCACGCTGACGTCAACGGTGGATGCATCGCTGAAGCCGGAAACGAAGCTGTAAACGCCGGTCTTTGCATTTTTGATCTCCGCCTTTTTAGCGCCGCCCTTTGCGGGAGCGGAGGGCTTTTCGGCGTTCTTCTTGCCGGAAATGATCGCAACCGCAGCCGCAGCCGCCGCAGCGAGACCTATCGGAAGTGCTATTTGCCATGCTTTCATATCGGTTCCTCCAATTAGCGCCGACGCCCGTTAAGGCGTACAGCTTATTTTTGTTAAGTATAACACAAAGCGTATATTTTGTAAATGCCGACTTGCGTTAATGCATTGGGACGTGTATAATTTTTTCGCTTGAAAAACAGGAGGGAAAGAGATATGAACGGCAACATAAAACGCAACAGCCTTTGCGGTGTTCGGCAGCCGCAAGGTGCCGGGTGCCGTGCGCTACCTCGGCAATATGCTGCCGCCCGCAGTCATGGCGGCGCTCGCGGTCTACTGTCTCCGCCGCAGCGGGCTTTCCGCCGCAGCCTATTTCCGTTGCGGTGACGGCGGCGCTGCATCTTCTACGCCGCAACACGATGCTCAGCGTCGTCGGCGGCACCGCCTGCTATATGCTGCTGGTGCAGCTCGTGTTCTAAAAAAGTGCTGACAAGCAGTATAAACTGTGGTATAATATTTTATTGCGGATCTGCGCATGAGATAAAGCGCAAATTTTAGTTTTCTTCAAGGGCTTTCTATGAAAAAACGTTCAAAAGCCGTGTTTTGGCTGATTGTTCTTCTTGCGCTCAGTGCGCTCACAATTTATATAATCGTGTCCTCGAACGACGGCTTTTCGCTTGATAAATTCTTGGATTGCCTCGAAACGATCTCGCCCGTCTGGTTCGTGCTTGCTGCAGCCTGCGCCTTCGGTTTCATCTACTTTGAGGGTGCTGCGCTGCGCTGCATATGTCACCGCCTCGGCTGTGACTTTAAGCGCAGTAGGGCGACGGTCTATGCCGCAACGGACATATATTTTTCCGACATAACACCGTCCGCCGCCGGAGGACAGCCTGCCGCCATGGTGCTTATGATGAAGGACGGCATACCCGGAGCCGTCGCCGCCATTGCTCTCGTTTTGAACCTTGCGATGTACACGCTGGCGATACTCGTTCTGAGCCTCATTGCGTTTCTGCTCAACTTCGATATGTTCCTCGGCTTTGACTTTCCGGCGCAGCTTTTCATCGGCATCGGCGGAGTGGTGCAGGTGGCGTTTATCGTGCTGTTTGCAATGTGCATTTTCAAAAAACCGCTTGTACACTCGCTTGCGGCATTTATCCTCAGACTGCTGTGCAAGCTCCGCATTTTGAAGGATTACGAGGCACACCTTGTGAAGCTTGACGCTTCGGTCGAGCAGTACAACAAATGCGGTGAGCTTATCCGTCACGAGTACGGCTTCATGCTCAAGGTGTTTCTGCTCAACGTCGCCCAGCGTATGAGCGTCATATGCGTTGCACTGTGCATCTTTTTAGGCAGCGGCGGGAGCCTTGAAATGCTTGACGCCGCCTTCTCCGCACAGACCTTTGCGGTACTCGGCTCGAACGCCGTGCCGCTGCCGGGCGCAGTCGGCGTCGTGGATTACATTTTCCTCACGGGCTTTGAGACCATTGTCTTCGACCCCGTGAGCGTGGAGCTTATAAGCAGGGGACTGTCCTTCTACGCAAGCTTTATCTTCTGCGGGATAGTGTTCCTTATCGAGATAGCGGTCAGAAAAATAAGGACCGGCAAAGACGCCGGAGAAAGTCAGGATTGAGCCATGCCCGAAAACAAGACCATGACACGGTCACTCTCATATTTCTATACGAAAAAGCTCGGCGCACCTCCGAGGCGTGTGATAACCACGCCCATAGTGACGGCGGTCGCCGGAAAATATATGGATACGCCGATGTCGAAGCTGCATATCCGCCGCTTCGTGCGTAAAAACGAGCTTGACCTCAGCGAGTACTGCCACGAAAAATATGGCTGCTTCAACGACTTTTTCACGAGGCAGATAAAGCCGGAGGCACGCCCCGTCGATATGCGCCCCGAAAAGCTCATCTCCCCCTGTGACGGTCACCTTTCGGTGTACAGGATAGGCAGTGACTCGGTGTTTAACATTAAAGACAGCTATTACAGGGTCAGCGATCTTGTAAACAGCAGCTTCATTGCGGACGAGTATTTGGATGGCTACTGCCTTATATTCCGTCTCGGCGTTGAAAATTACCACCGCTACTGCTACATCGACAACGGCACCAAGAGCGTAAACTTCCGAATAAAGGGACGCTACAACCCCGTGCAGCCCATAGTCGTCAACAACCACCCCGTGTTCACTCAGAACACGAGGGAGTACACCATTATGCAGACGGAAAACTTCGGCACCGTCGTGCAGATCGAGGTCGGCGCCTGCCTTGTCGGAAAGATCATAAACCACCGTGAGGCGGGGCGCATCTACAAGGGTACCGAAAAGGGAATGTTCCAGTTCGGCGGCTCGACCATCGTGCTGCTGATGAAAAAGGACAGCGTTAAGCTGCCTGAAAGATACTTTGTCGCCACCTCGCAGGGTACCGAGACCGACGTGAAATACGGTCAGGCGATAGGAGAAAAAGCATAAATGACCCATGATATGAGCGAAAAACAGAGAAAGATGTTCGGCGTCGTCGCAATCGTCGTTTTCGCTGCGGTGAGCGTGCTTTTCATCGTGTTTGCGGGAAAGCCCATCATCGAGTTCGCATCGGAGCCGGAGCAGTTCCGTGCGTGGGTGCGGGAGTACGGCGTTTGGGGTATGCTGGGCTTTGTCGGCATGGTGTTTTTGCAGACCTTCTTTGCATTCATCCCCGGCGAACCCTTTGAGCTTGTCGCAGGCTACGCCTTCGGCAGCATACCCGGACTTCTGCTGTGCATCGCCGGCGAGGTGCTGGGCAGCATTGCGGTCTTTGCCTTCGTGCGCTACTTCGGTATGAAGGTCGTCGAGATATTCTTCTCGAAGGAGAAGATCCGGGAGCTTAAATTCCTGAAGGAGACCGAAAAACGGGACGTCATCTTCTTTCTCATATTCATGCTTCCCGGCACGCCGAAGGACCTTTTGTGCTACTTTGCCGGGCTTACCGACATAAAGTGGCGGACGTGGCTTATCATCTGCTCCGTCGGCAGGATACCGTCCGTCATCACCTCGACCCTCGGCGGAAATGCGATGAATCAGCAAAATTACGGCTTTGCCGTGCTGGTGTTCGGCGTGACGCTTGCCCTGTCGGGTGCGGGACTTCTCATATACAAGGCGATATGCCGCCGCCGCAGCGAAAAGGGGCAGGAGGAGATCAAAAATGAGCGCCGAGAAAATTGATTTTGAACGTGCAAAGGAGCTTCTCGACAGCGACAAAAGCTGCCTTATGGTGGACGTGCGCGAGGAAGAGGAGTATATAACGGGCCATGCGGAAAACGCTCTGCTTTTCCCTGTGGACGATATTGACGAGGCGTCGGCGGCGATGCTGCTGCCGGACAAAAACCGACCGATAATACTCTACTGCCGTTCGGGCAGACGGAGTGCGGAGGCGTCCGAGAAGCTGTCAAAGCTCGGCTACACGAAGCTGTACGACGTCGGGAGTCTCATCGGCTGGCCATACGGAATGGAATAAAAAACGGAGAACGAGCAGTTCTCCGTTTTTTCATATTCAGATGAAGTCCGACTCGGGCATACAGTGCATTCCGAGTGCGCTTATGCAGCGGAAGCCCTCGGCGTGAAGCGCAAAGCGGCGCAGCCCGAAATCGACGGAGCGCAGCCGCAGATAAAGCGCCAGCGCCTTGCCGGCAGCCTCATCAAACTGGCTTAAATGGCAGTCGAGGACCGAGGAAAGCTGCGTTTTAAACAGAGCCTCGTCGGTTTTTACATAGCGGTTAGGTCTTGCCGTCATGTAATATGCGATGCCCTTGACCGGTGCGGACACGGCTCCCATGTGCGCCGCAACGCCGGAGTATGGCGCAAAGTAGGCGGTCCTTGACGCTGCCCTGCCCACACGCAGGTGGTCGGTGTGGCACTCGCTTGCGACACAGGGGTCGGGCGCAAAAACGAGGTCGGGCGCAAAGTTGCCGATGACCTCGGCGATGCCACGGCAAAGCTCCTCCTCGGAGTAAAAGCCGCCGTCGCATAGGTCGAGAAAGCGATGGTCTCTTACGCCGAGAAGCTCTGCCGACTTCTGCGCCTCGGCACGGCGAAGGGGTATAAGCTCCTCCGGCGGCACGGTCTCGGAGCCGTACCTGCCGTCGGTGCAGACAAGAAAGCAGACCGCTTTTCCCATGGCTGCAAGCTTTGCCGCCGTTGCACCCGCACCGATCTCAATGTCGTCGGGGTGCGGGCCGATAAACAGGAAGCGCTCGCACTTTTCGATCTCCGGCGGCGGAGAGGCAAAACGCAGAGCAAAACTCGTCAGACTCATGCCTTTGCCTTGCGCTCCTCTATGACCTTGCAGATACGGTCGTATTCCGCCTCGTCGAGCTTATAGTGCCTCTTGTAGATGAAGTAGGATATGAGCATCAGCACGCAGGGCAGAAGGGTCATGCACAGGAGCAGACCGGAGGTCTGCGATGCGTTGACGCCCTTGAGTATCTCGGCAATGTCCGCCGACTTCTGCGCTGCTATCTCGGCGATCTCGGCTGCGTTGCCGTGGGCGGCCTCGGTCGCCTTGGATGCGGCGTTTTCTATGTCGGATATGCCGTTTGAGAAGTCGGTGACCTTGAAGATGATGTAGCTGAGGTTCGTTATGAGAACGATGATGGCGCCGCCGAGCTTCGTGAGGAAGGGACGCAGCGAGGAGATTATCGCCTCGTCACGGTCGCCCGTCTTGTACTCGTTGTATTCGACGGTGTTGAGGATGGAGATCATCATGACGAGGTAGAAGCCGTACTGACCGAAGTTGGAAAGCATGAAGCCCAGCACGATGAGAACGAACTTGAGAGTCGAGGAGGGCAGCAGCAGACCGGGAATGATGGTCACGACGTAGCCCACGAGGGATATCATAAGAAGTATGCGCATGAGCGGCTTGCGGTCGAGACGGCGGGAGATGGCGGGGTAGAACACCATGAGGAATGCGGTCGCCGCCATGCCGACGGTGGTGAACAGCGTGTAAAGTCCGCCCTCGTAGCCGAAGTCGAAGTAGACGTAGATCGAGCCGATGCCGCCAACGACGATGCCGTTGCCGACCTGCTGAATGAGGAAGGCGAGGGACACCCAAAGAAGCTGGTCGTTGCCGGTGATGGTGGTCCATATCTTCTTGAAGCTTATCGGGGGCGCTTCCTTGTAGTCACGGCGCTCTTTGACGCCGAACACGGTGAAGCACAGAAACAGCGGAGCCAGCACTGCGATGATGAGTGCGATGACGCCGTAGGCGGTCTTTGCCGAGCCGCCGATCGCCATGTCGCCGGTGGTGAACATGGGAATGAGCATCGTGGCGAGGGTACCGCCGATGCCGGCGCAGAGCGTCGCTCTGGAGGTGAACTGATTGCGGGCGTTTGCGTCGCTGGAGAGGGCGGGCACCATGCCCCAGTAGGAGATATCGTGCATGGTGTAGGTGATGGAGTACATGAAGTACATCACGCCGAAGAACCACACGAAGCTCCAGCCCTGAAGGTCAGTGTTGAAGGTAAGGTATATGACGACGCTCGTGGAAAGTATGCCGATGACGAGCCAGGGCTTGAACTTGCCCCATCTCGTGCGGGTGCGCTCGATGATGTTGCCCATGATGGGGTCGTTTACCGCATCGAAGACCCTTGCGGCAATCATGATAGCGGTAATTGCGGAGAGCTGTGCCACGGTAAGCGAGCGGGTGAACAGGATGTACACCATAAGGAAGTTGATGAAGAGATTGTACATCATGTCCCTGCCCACCGTGCCGAGCGGGAACATGATGAGGTTTCTCTTTCTGGTTTTCATATCGTCCATGAAAAGCACCTCTGAAATTTTTCGCCGTGTCCGCAAGCCTTTTAAAGCATTCCGATCCGAACCCGGCAGCATGATACCATACATTTTATCAGCAAAATGACCGATTGGCAAGGACATAATGCCCGGCAAGAAATTTTTGTCACAAGGCTTCGCCGAAGCGTTGAAGAGTGTCGGAAAATGTGATATACTTTTTCCGATATTCTCCGGCGCCTGCCGGAACATTTGGGAGACACAGTATGAAAAAACGCCTACTCAGCCTTGCGCTTGCACTCGTTATCGTTATCGGACTTCTGCCGCTGTCGGCATTTGCCGCAAACGGCGGTACGAGCATCAGAGAAAACTTCCTCCGTGTCGCCGCCTCTCAGGTCGGCTATCGGGAGAATTATGAGAATATCACGAAATACGGCAGATGGTACGGCATGAACAGGCAGCCGTGGTGCGCTATGTTCGTGAGTTGGTGCGCAAGGATGTCCGGCGTTCCCGAAAGCGAGATCCCCAACTTTGCCGCCTGCAACTCCGGCGGTGTGAGCTGGTTTAAGAAACACAACGCATGGAAATACGGCAGCTATACGCCCCTGCCCGGCGATATAGTGTTCTTCGACTTCGACGAGGGCAGCGGTTATGACGGACGTGCGGAGCACGTCGGCATCGTCGAAAGCGTGGATGACGATTACGTCTACACGATAGAGGGCAACACCTCAAACGAGATGGTCGAGCGCAAGCAGCGCCCCAGAGACCGAAGCATCCTCGGCTACGGTACGCCGCAGTTCGGCACGATCTCATACGCACGCTGCGACATGAATCTTGAGAATCTGTCATACCCGAACGATATATGGGAGGGTACGAGCCACAGAGTGTCCGGAACGGTGCGCTCGGACTACGCAATAATGTGGCTGTATGCCGACCTGCGTGACGAGGACGGCAACTTCTGCGGCTACGGCTACTGCTCACCGGGTACGACGACGGCGTCACTTCAGACGCTGTCCGGCTCGCTCAAATATTCGTCGCTCTCAACGGGACGCTATTACCTGTATATTGAGGCGGTGGACTACGCATACAATCTAAAGATATGGAAGCTGCCGTTTATAGTTTTCGGCAGCAGATACGAGGTGCGGTATGACGCAAACGGCGGCATTAACGCACCGCAGACGCAGATAAAGCAGCACGGCGTTCCGCTGAAGCTCAGCAGCGAAACGCCGCAGCGCAGCGAGTACATATTCCTCGGCTGGGCGGAGTCTCCGACCGCCGAGACGCCGAAGTACGCACCCGGCGGCGAGTACGCCTATGACCTTGACGTCACGCTTTGGGCGGTATGGAAAAAGTGCGCCCACAGCTATAAAAACGCAGTCTGTACCGTTTGCGGCCATGAGTGTTCTTTCCCGGACGTTGACACCTCAGGCAGACACGCACCGTTTGCCGCAGCGATCGTCTGGGCGATAGACGGCGGCATTACGACGGGGTACAACGACGGCAGCTTCCACCCGGACGCAGCCTGTACAAGAGCGCAGGTGGCGACGTTCCTGTGGCGTGCCTCCGGCTGTCCCGAGCCCAAGGGGACGGTACAGGGCTTCACGGACGTGAAAAACGAAGGCTCGCTCACGCCGTACTACAAGGCGATACTCTGGGCAGCGGAAAGCGGCATAACGACGGGGTATGACGACGGAACCTTCCGACCATTCGATAACTGTTCGAGGGCGCAGTTCGTGACTCTACTGTGGAGAGCCGCAGACAGCGACTCGGCAGAGGTCGAAAACCCCTTCGACGACGTTTCGGAGGACGTGTACTTCGATGCGATAATGTGGGCGTACTCAAACGGCGTAACCGTGGGCTACGGCAACGGTGAATTCAGACCCGACAATACCTGCACACGAGCCGAGACCCTGACCTTCATCTACCGTCACTTTGCGTGATCTGAGCAAACACCCGGCGATGCACAGGCATCGTCGGGTGTTTTTCATATTCGCTCAGGAAAAGAGGTATTCGCTCGCTTTGACGGGCGGGAGCATGGCGGCGCTGTCGATAAGCTCACCGATGTCGGAAGCCTCCGTGATCTCGCAGTCTAAAAGCGGGTTTATTCCGCCGTTGAAGGCGCCGCTCAGCACACTGGGCTTGTCCACGGGCAAGATGCGGCGGCCGTTTTCGCAAATGAAGTACAGACGGTAATCAACGTCGTGACCGCTCATTGCGTGAAGCGCAAGCTGCCCCAAAAGAGGGTACATCTGCTGAAACATTTCGGATTGGCTGACCTCAAGGAGCAGCACGTCGCCGGCGCTCTCCGGGCGGCGACCCATCCATTTCTTGATAATTCTCATAGCGCAAGCCTCCCAACTTCTTTGAGCGTAGCACCGATATGCGGCGGCTGTCAAGCGAAACCCGCATTTTCCTGCCGATGAAGATGTGTCATTTTGCCAATGATACAAAATTCAGAGGGGTTAAATCTTTTTGGCGGAGATAAGCGGGATCGAACCGCTGAGCTTTTGCGGGATGCCGCAAAAGCCGCCTTTGGCGGCGGAAAATTAAATAAAAATATTCAAGAGGGGCAGCGGTTCGGAGAGCAAAACAAAAAAGACAGGAGCAAGTCCTGTCTTTTTCCTCTGGTGGAGATAAGCGGGATCGAACCGCTGAGGGCGTCGGTCACGGAGTGACCGGCCTCAGCGGAGACCGCTGACGGATTTAAAATGCAAGAGGTCAGCGGTCCGATGAAATCAACTGTTCCGCAGCAAAAAGAACGACCAAGGTCAAAACCTCGGTCGTTCTTTTTGGTGGAGATAAGCGGGATCGAACCGCTGACCTCTTGAATGCCATTCAAGCGCTCTCCCAGCTGAGCTATACCCCCAAATGCAAGAGCTATTTTAGCAGACGGGAGGGCGCTTGTCAATATTTTTTTATCGCAGAGGCGAACTTACGGTGCAAACGTAGGGAACGATGCTCGCCGACGCATCAGCTCCGTATCGCTATGCCGTCTTCGTCCTCGTGCAGGCTCCGTGAAAAGTAGTGCGCCATAAGCCCGCACAGATCGTCGAAGTCCTGCGCTCCGGCGGTCTCCCACGCCGAGTGCATGGCAAGCTGCGCAAGCCCGATGTCAACGGTCTTTACCGGCACAAGCACGTTTGCAATACTGCCGAGCGTGGAGCCGCCCGCCATGTCGGAGCGGTTTGCAAAGCTCTGCACCCTGACTCCCGCCTCGGCGCAGATGCTCCTGAACACGGCGGAGGAAACGCCGTCGGTCGTATAGTGCTGATTTGCGTTGTACTTCACGACGACACCGCCGCCTATAACGGGGCAGTTGAGTGCATCTGAATATTCCGGATGATTCGGGTGCTTTGCGTGAGCGTTGTCGGCGGAGACGAGGAAGCTCTGCGCAAGCAGCATACGGTAGCGCTCCTCGCCGTAGCCCAGCGACAGGCAGATGCGCCGCAGGGTATCACGCAGAAGCGAGGACGCAGCGCCCTGCTTCGTTGCGCTGCCGACCTCCTCGTTGTCGAACACACAGCACACGGGGATCGCCGCACTTTCCTGCGAAGCCGTAAAGCCCTCCATGCAGCCGAAGGCGCACTGGAGATCGTCAAGCTTAGGGGAGAGGATAAGCTCGCCGTCGGAGCCGAGGTGCGTACCCCTGCCTCGGCAGTACAGGAACAGATCCGTGCCGACGATGCTCTCTTTCTCGACGCCGACGCTTTCCGCAACGATTCTCAAAAAGCTCCCCGCACCTTCGGCGGTGCCGTACAGCGGCAGGGTGTCGACCGCAGCGGAGTACTTCATGCCGTCGTTTGCGCTGCGGTTCATGTGTATCGCAACGCTCGGAATGACGAGCAGGTCACGGTCAACATTCACGAGCTTCGTTTTGAGCTTATCGCCATCGCTCACGATGATGCGTCCTGCAACGCTGAGCGGTCTGTCAAACCACGTCGCCATGAGCATACCGCCGTACTTCTCGGTGCTGAGCTGAACGTATGCGTCCGAGGGCTTTTCGGGGTTCTCCTTGACCTTGAAGGTGGGGGAATCGCTGTGCGCCGCCGCCATCATAAAGCCGGAGGGCGTGCCTTTTGGGATTCGGAAGGCGATGATCGAGGAACCGTTGCGGCGGACGAAATACTTGCCGCCGTGCCGAAGCTCCCAGCTCTGCGACTCCGAAAGCTCGGTGTAGCCGAGGGCGCTCAGCGACCCTGCAAAGTTTTCGACAACGTGAAAGCAGCTCGGCGACGCCTGAATGAAGTCGAGCAGCCTGTCTGTATATTTGTATTCCATTTTATCGGCACCTTTCGTTTTTTTTACAGCATAGCATTTTTTCATCCCCGTGGCAAGCCAAAGCGCTATTTACACGGGGGCGAAAATAAGGTATTATCAAAGTGCATATTATATATTGTATAAGCGAGGTGCGGTTATGACTTACAAGGTAGCGATAATAACGGTCGGCGATGCAGCGAGCAGGGGCGGTGCCACAGCAGCGGAGATGCTGCAAAGCGCCGGATTTGAAATAATATACACGTCGGGTGTCCCCGCCGAGAGGGACACGATCTCGGCGGAGCTTATAAAGTGCGAGTACGAGCATGGTGCGGACCTCATTATCACGGCGGGCGGTACGGGACTTTCCCACAGGGACGTGACGCCGGAGGCAACGCTCGACGTCATCGAACGGGAGATACCGGCGATCCCGCAGGCGATGCTGCACTACAGCCTCGACGTAACGCCGAGAGCGATGCTCACGAGGGCGGTCGCCGGGGTGCGCAACAATGCGCTCATCATAAACCTACCCGGCAGCGAAAAGGCGGTGAGGGAAAATCTCTCCGCCGTCGTGCCTGCACTCGGTCATGCAGTCTCGATGCTTGCGGGAAGATAAGCTGATGGGAGCTTTGGAAGCTTTGGCGGTTTCCGAAGCTCTTTTTTATAAATAATCACAAATTCACGAGGCATTTGTACAGAATACGCAGAATTAAATATTGCTTTTTGTATAAAAATGTTGTTAAATATATACGTTGTACTTTAAATTGGCATAGTTACAGAGGTGTTTTCAATGAAGCTTATTTCGATGTGTGCCGCAGCGCTGCTCCTTGGCGCACTCGTTGCGTTCATAAACTCCCGCCTTAGCCGTTCGGCGCTCGGCAAAACGAGCGTTACTGCTATCATGGCGGTCAATTTCGCAAGGCTTCTTTTGGATGCGCTGTGCCTTGGTGTCGTGTACGGGGCGTGTCGGCTGCTTGAGGTCAAATTTATAGCGCCGCTCATCGCCGCCGCACTCGGGCTTTCGGTCTGCGGGCTTCTGTTTTTGAAGCTCATGACCGACAAAAACAACAAAACCGATGCCGTAGATACGGAGAACGGAGGAGATATGCTTGGCTGAATTTTTTGATAATTTCCTGAAGCCGACGCCGACGGTCGTGACGATGTGGGTCATCATGGCGGTGCTGGTCCTGTTTTCGATCCTCGCAACGAGGAAGATGAAGGACAAGCCCGGAGTGCTGCAAAACATTGCTGAAATGGCGGTGTCGAAGCTGTTCGGCTTTATCGAGGGCGTCCTCGGCACCGAGCGTACGAAGAAGTATTTCCCCGTGTTTGCGACGTTTTTTATACTCATAGTCGTGTGCAACTATTCGGGACTGCTCCCCGGTGCGGGCGAGCTTTTTACGGTGCCGACCTCGATGCTTGCCGTCACCGCAGCGCTTGCGATAATCGGCTTTTTCACCATCCACACGACGGGCATAAGGACAAAGGGTCTAAAGGGCTACCTGCTCTCTTTTTTGAAGCCCGTGGCGCTGCTTTTGCCCATAACCCTGCTTGAGCAGTTTATCCGCCCGATGTCGCTTGCACTGCGACTTTACGGCAACATCTACGGCGAAGAAAAGGTAACTGAGACCTTCTACGGACTGGTCCCGATACTTCTGCCGATCGTCATGAATGTGCTGAGCCTGCTGTTCTGCCTCATTCAGGCGATGATATTCACCATGCTGCTTGCGGTCTTTGTTGCCGAAGCGACCGAAACCGAAGAAGAATAATTTTTACGATACATTTCAGGAGGAAACAAAATGGAACTGGTATACGGACTTATAGCGATCGCCGCTGCTCTGGCGATAGGACTCAGCACCATCGGCGTCGGCATAGGACAGGGTCTTGCTGCGGCAAAGGCGCTTGAATCCATGGCACGTCAGCCCGAAATGCACAGTAAGCTCCAGACCACGATGATCCTTGCAATGGGTCTTATGGAAGCGCTTGCGATTTACGGTCTGCTTATTGCATTCATCATTCTCGGCAATATGCCCTGAGGCAGGAAAGCAGATCACCATTTTTGAAGGGAGTGCAGAAGCTTGGTCTTAGACGTAGTAGGCCTTGAGATAAGTGTGCCTGAGTTTATATGGACCGTGATAAACTTCTTTGTGCTGCTGTTCTTGCTTAAACGCTTTCTCTACGACCCCGTACTTAAATTCATGAACGAGCGCTCCGCCCGCATCGAGGCGGGACTCAGTGAAGGCAAGCGTGCCGAAAAAGCCCTTGCCGAAAACGAGCAGGCGCTTGCGCAGGAGCTGACGCTCAGCGGCAACGCCGCAAGAGAGCTTATCGGAGACGCACGGAGCGACGCCGAAAAGGAAAAGGCGAAGCTTCTCGGCGGCGCTCATGCCGAGGCGGAGGCGCTGCATAAGCAGATCCGTGAGCGCATAAGTACGGAGGAAACGCAGACGAGAGCGGAGCTGGACGCCGAGCTGCCTGAGCTTGTGGGACTGCTCACGGAGCAGCTTTTGGGCGAAGGCGCCGCCGACGGTGAGGCGATAAGCCGCCGTATGCGGGAGTCGGATAAGTGACGTCGGCGCATTTAAGAACGCAGTGAAAGGAGGGATAACGCTCAGGTGGATGAGATAGTATACAGAATTATTAACTTTGTCATTCTGTTCGGAGCCTTGGGCTTTGCCTGTCGGAAGATGATCAAAAATATGTTCGGCGGCAGGAGAGAAAAGATAAGCCGTGAGCTTGCCGAGGCGGAATGTGCAAAGGAGCGGGCAAAGTCGCTCCAAGGCGACATGGAAAGCGCCCGCCTCAAAAACGAGGAACGCAGAGCAAAGCTCATGGAGGACGCAAGGCTCCAGGCGGAAATGACCAAACGGGAGACCGAGCGCTCAGGTGAGCTTGAGTCGCAGAGCCTTAAAGACAACGCCCTGCAAAGCGAACCGCAGCTCCGCAAGGAGATGCAGAGCAGGGTCGCCGCCGATGCGATACGCAAGGTGGCGCAGACCGCCTCCGAGGTGCTGAAAGACGGCAGCTTTGAGGCGTCGAAGCAGGCATTAAACGAGCGGTTTATCCAACAGATTAAGGATTTGGTATCGGCTATGCCGAGCGATATTTTGAACATGAACGAACTGAAAAAACTTGACATTTCAATAAAGAGCGCAGAGCCGCTCTCCGACGAGGAGATGCAGCGCATCACCCGCATACTGTGCGAGACCTTTATAAGCTGCCGCAACGAGGTAGACAGCGAGCTTATAGGCGGCGTCCGTATGCAGGTCGGCGACACCGTCTACGACGGAACGCTCTCGCATCAGCTCGACAGACTCTCCCGTGACGTTGAGAGCAATACGCTCATGAGCGACAAAGAGAGCTTGTCCGTTGCGGAGGAGATAAGAAATAAGCTCCGAGCAACAGACGGCAAGGTCGACGTGTTCCAGACGGGAACCGTCGAGACTCTCGGCGACGGCATCTGCCGTGTATCGGGTCTTGCGGACGTCATGGCGGGCGAGATGCTTGAGTTCCCCGGCGGCCTGAAGGGCATGGTGCAGGACCTTGAGCGTGACAACGTCGGCGTTGTGCTGATGGGCGATTTCAGCCACATCCAGGAGGGCGATGAGGTCCGCCGCACCGGGCGCATAATCGAAGTCCCCGTCGGCGACTGCATGATAGGCCGTGTCGTGGACGCAATGGGTACGCCTATCGACGGCAAGGGCCCCCTCAACGCACAGAGCTTCCGTGCGGTCGAAAGCCCCGCACCGAGCGTGCTGCACAGAAAGAGCGTTTCCGTTCCCATGCAGACGGGCCTTAAAGCTATCGACGCCCTCGTTCCCATCGGCAGAGGTCAGCGTGAGCTTATAATCGGCGACCGTCAGACGGGCAAAACGGCGATCGCACTCGACGCCATCATAAATCAGAAGGGCAAGGGCGTTATCTGCATCTACGTTGCGATCGGTCAGAAGGAATCGACCATCGCGGGCGTTGTGGATAAGCTCCGCAAAACCGGAGCCATGGACTACTCCATCGTAGTTGCCGCAAACGCATCGGAGCCTGCTCCCATGCTGTATATCGCACCCTACGCAGGTGCCGCAATGGGCGAGTACTTCATGTACGACGGCAGAGACGTGCTTATCGTGTACGACGATCTGTCGAAGCAGGCGGCGGCTTACCGTGAGATCTCCCTGCTGCTTCAGAGACCGCCCGGACGTGAAGCCTACCCCGGCGACGTGTTCTATCTCCACTCCAGACTTCTGGAAAGAGCGGCACGTCTCAGTGAGGACGCAGGCGGCGGCAGCATGACCGCTCTGCCCATCATCGAAACTCAGGCGGGCGACATTTCGGCGTATATCCCGACGAACGTTATCTCCATAACCGACGGACAGATATTCCTCGAAACCGACCTGTTCCACTCCGGCGTGCGTCCGGCGATAAACGTCGGTCTGTCCGTATCTAGAGTCGGCGGGGCAGCGCAGATAGGCGCAATGAAGCAGGTCGCAGGCAGACTGCGTGTGGATCTTGCTCAGTACAGAGAGCTGGCAAGCTTTGCGCAGTTCGGCTCCGACCTCGACAAGGCGACGAGAGACACCCTGCACAGAGGCGCAAGAATGACGGAGATCCTAAAGCAGAAGCAGTATTCTCCCATGAGTGCGGCGGATCAGGTTATTGCGATATTTGCGGCATCCGAGGGCTTTACGGACGACGTGGAGCTTGAGGACATTGCCCGCTTCGAGGAGGAGCTTATCGCCTTCGTAAACCGCAATTATCCCGAACTGCATGACGAGATCATGTCCGGCAAGAAGCTTTCCGCCGAACAGCAGGAGAAGCTCAGAAGCAACATTCGCAAGTTTAAGGAGACCTTTTAATAATTGACCGCAGCGGAAAGGAGGGGCAAAAATGGCGAATATGCGTTCGATAAGAACGAGGATAAAGAGCGTCAAGAACACGCAGCAGATAACCAAGGCGATGAAGATGGTCGCCGTGTCGAAGCTGCGCCGTGCGCAGAGCGCAATGCAGACCATGACGCCGTTTGCCGAAAAAAGTCAGGAGATACTTGACACGCTCCTTTCCGGCAGCACGGTACCCGAAAACCGCTTCATATCCCCGAAGAAGGAGATAAAAAGAGTCTGCTATGTTCTTTTTGTCGGCAACAGGGGACTTTGCGGAGTCTACAACAGCTCGCTCATGCACTTCATGCAGAGCATCGCAGAGGACGACGGCAGAGACATAAGCCTCGTCATCTGCGGACGCTGGGGCAAGGACGTTATCGCAAGGAGCGGACTGCCGGTGCGCAGAAGCTTTACCGAGCTGAGCGACACGCCGAGCAGCGTGGAGGCGCTTGAGATCTCAGAGTACCTGAAAACGCTGTATTTAAACGACGAGACGGACGAGATACACCTCGTCTATCAGCACTATATTTCGGCGCTCCGGCAGGAGCCGACGCAGACGCAGCTTCTGCCCGCAAAGCCGGAAAAGCTGCGTGAAAACGCAGCGGGCAAGGACTATCTCTTTGCACCCGATGCGTCCGAGGTCTTGGAAAGCGTCATGCAGCTTTATATAAACAACAAGGTGTACAGCGTGATGCTGGAGGCAAAGTGCGGCGAACACTCCTCCAGAATGACCGCAATGACCGCTGCGACCGACAGCACCAAGACCCTCATCGACTCGCTCAGCCTTGCGCTCAACAGGGCAAGGCAGGCGGCGATCACCACCGAGATCTCCGAGATCGTCGGCGGCGCTTCGGCACTTAAAAAGAAGAAGTAAGCATCCTCACACACAGGAGGTAAATACATGGAAAACGGAATCGTCAGAAGGGTCATAGGACCCGTTGTGGACGTACAGTTTCCCTCCGGGAAAATGCCGGAGATATACAATGCAATAGAGGTCGAGCTTCCCGACCGTAAGGTGACCATGGAGGCGGTGCAGCACCTCGGCGACAACACGGTGCGCTGCATCTCCCTGTTCTCGACCGACGGTATGCAGAGAGGCTCCCGTGCCGTGGACACCGATTCCCCCGTCACGGTCCCCGTCGGCGAGGCGACGCTCGGCCGTATGTTCAACGTCATCGGCGAGCCTATCGACGAAAAGGGTCCCGTCGAGGCGCAGCGACTGCCCATACACCGCAAAGCGCCGGAATTTACCGAGGTCACCCCGGCGACCGAGATACTTGAGACCGGTATTAAAGTCATAGACCTTCTCGCACCCTACGCAAAGGGCGGCAAGATCGGTCTGTTCGGCGGCGCAGGCGTCGGCAAGACCGTCCTCATTCAGGAGCTTATCCGCAACGTCGCATACGAGCACGGCGGCTATTCCGTGTTTGCGGGCGTCGGCGAGCGCAGCCGTGAGGGCAACGACCTTTGGAATGAAATGACGGAATCCGGCGTCATAAACAAAACGGCGCTGGTATTCGGTCAGATGAACGAGCCGCCCGGAGCGAGGCTTCGTGTGCCGCTGGCGGGACTGACCATTGCGGAGAACTTCCGTGACCAGTCGGGTCAGGACGTGCTGCTGTTCATCGACAATATATTCAGATTCACGCAGGCAGGCTCCGAGGTCTCGGCACTGCTCGGACGTATGCCCTCCGCCGTCGGCTATCAGCCGACCTTGGCGACCGAGATGGGTTCACTCCAGGAGCGTATCACCTCGACGAAGAACGGCTCCGTTACCTCGGTACAGGCGATCTACGTTCCCGCCGACGACTTAACGGATCCCGCCCCTGCGACCGCCTTTGCGCACCTCGATGCGACGACGGTCCTGAGCCGTGCCATTTCCGAGCTGGGCATATACCCCGCAGTCGATCCCCTCGACTCCACCTCAAGACTTCTTGACCCGAACGTCCTCGGACGTGAGCATTACGACACCGCCTGTGAGGTGCAGTCCGTGCTTCAGAAGTACAAGGACCTTCAGGACATCATTGCCGTTCTGGGCATGGATGAGCTGAGCGCCGAGGACAAGGCGGTCGTCAACCGTGCGAGAAGGATACAGCGCTTCCTGTCGCAGCCCTTCCACGTTGCCGAGGTATTTACCGGCACTCCGGGCAAGTACGTCCGCATGGAGGACACCATCCGCAGCTTCCAGGCGATACTCGGCGGCGACTGCGACAAGATACCCGAACAGGCGTTCCTCATGGCGGGTACAATCGACGACGTGCTGAAAAAGCAAAGAGAGATGTGAGCCATGGCTAAACTGATCCACCTTCAGATCGTCACCGCAGGCGGCACGGTCTGCGACGAGGACGCAAGCTATGTCGGCGTTCCGCTTACCGACGGCGACGCAGGGCTGCTTCCCGGTCATGCGGCAATGCTCGGCGCACTTAAAGAGGGCGTCGTGAGCTACACCGTGGACGGTGAGAAGCACTACGCCGCAATTTCCGGCGGCGTTTTGAGCGTTGCCGGGAGCGAGCTTATCATACTCGCCCGCAGCGCAGAGCTTGCCGAGAGCATCGACCTTGCTCGTGCGCAGGCATCGCTTGAACGTGCAAAGCGGCGCATTGCGGCGAAAAGCGAAAATCTTGACCTTCGGCGTGCGGAGCTTAGTCTGCACCGTGCGCTTGCGAGAATAAAGGCATCCGGCTATGTCCGCAAATGAAAAAAGGCTTTCCGATTTTCGGAAAGCCTTTTTTCATTGCTTGCATTTCGGAAAAGAAGTGTTATAATTGAGCCTGTTTGATTAAGGAATAGGGCGATTTGATGAAGGAAAATTTAAAGCCGGACTTTTACCGCCACCTGTCGCTTGCTGCGGTGGGTGGATTTTTTGGGGCGTATGCCATGCTCTGCCACAGCGATATGCTGGCAAGCGCCCAGACGATGAACCTTTTGGAGCTTTTGATGGCGACGCTGCGGGGCGAGCCGAGGGCGATACTGCTGCACGTCGGTGCGCTGCTCATATACGTCAGCGGTGTCATGCTGACGGTGCTGCTGCCGCACTGGTTCGGGATAAGCGCAAAGCGGGCGGTCCCCGTCATCGACGCCATGGCGGCGATAATTCTCGGACTGCTGCCGGACAGCGTGTTCGGCTTCGTTGCGCTGTACCCCATCTTCTTTGCAATGAGCTTCCAGTGGAGCGCATTTTCGGGTGCAATGGGCTACAGCAGCTCAAGCATTTTCTCTACGAACAACACAAAGCAGGCGTCGCTCGCCGTTGCGGAGTATATCAGCGACGGCGACAGAAAGCACCTCGGCAAAGCGTTTTTCTTTGTGATGACGCTGCTTGCCTTCCATGCGGGCGCTGCGGTGAGCTTTTTCTCGGTGAGGGCGTTCGGCATAAAGGGCGCATGGTGCAACCTGCCGCTGATCGGCGCATCCTTTGCGGCGATACTCTACGAGGAGCGAGCAGCTGCCTTGGTGCCGGAAGCAGAATAAGACGAAAAAACCGCCGACGTGAGTCGGCGGTTTTTCCTATGCATATCAGAACGGATACAGTATCGGGATGAGTATACAGGCGACAATGACCGAGAGCAGATTGAACAGACCGCCCACGATGGTGTAGTCCTTGAAGCGGTAGCCTGCGGTCATCGTCATGGTGATGGGGGGCGTGGAGATCGGCGTAGAGAATGCAAGGTTCGAGCCGATTATGACCGCAATGACGAAGGGGATGGGGTCTACGGAAAGACCCTGTGCGACCGAGATCGAAAGCGGAACGAGCGCCGCCGTGGTTGCGGTGTTGGACATAAAGTTGCTGAGCACCGAGCAAAGCACGAGAATGACGCTCAGCAGGATGACGGGGCTTGCGCTGTCGCCGCCGAACGCCTGCGTTATGCCGCCTGCGGCAAAGTGGATAAGACCGCTGTTATTGAGTCCCGCAGAGATTGCGGTCGCACCCGCAAGCATCATGACGGTGTTCCAGTCCATGGTCTCAAAGGCACGCTCAAAGGAGATGCAGCCCGTTATCATGCATATCGCCGCTGCACACGCTGCCACGAGACCGAGCGTCAATATGCCGGTGCTGAAGCCGATGACGCAGGCGATGAGCAGAACGAGCATGATGATCTGCTTGCTTTTGGGCTTGTCGACGTGGTGAAATACTTCCGCTTCGGTGAGCTTGTGACCGTCGTCACGGAAGATGCGGCGCTGGATGGGTTCGCCGATTATCTCGTAGTACAGGATGAGCAGGACAAGCATGGGAACGCCGATCTTGCCAAGCTCCCAGAAGGTCAGGGTACGCACACCGTCGCTTGCGGTGAGGATGCCCTGTGCGACCATCTGCGGGGTGGAGCCTGCGAGGGTGCAGGCGCCGCCGACGACGGAGGCGATGCCGACCGCCATGTATGTATCCTTCTGCGTGATCGCACCGCCGGACTTTGCGCTGGTCGCCGCAAGCAGGGGGATGAACATGGCGACGACGGCGGTGTTGCTCAGAAACGCCGAGAGGATGCCGGAAACGAGGATAAGCACCATGAGGAGCCTGTTCTCGGTTTTCGAGGAGCGGCTTATCAGAAATTCGCCGACGGTGTTCGCAGCGCCGGTCTCAAACATTGCGTTGCCGAGAATGATGCACGAGGCGACCATTATAACGGTGTCGGTGCCGAAGCTCGACACAAACTCCGAGGGCGTGATGATGCCCGCTGCGGTCATCACGAGGGCGGCTATGACCGCCGTCAGACCCGACGGGATCTTGTTTATGATGAACGATACGAAAGCGAGAACGAAAATGCTCAGCGCTATGATGATTTCAGGGGTCATGGCGTTCTCCTTTGTTTTACAAATAATATGACATTATACCACAAGTCCGGTAAAAAAGATATAAAAAAATGCCGCATTGCGGCATTTTTGCGTAAATGTATACTTAAATTCAATTAATCTCCGTTATCCCGGTGAGCTTTTTGAAGGTCTCAAGCTCGTAGGCGGGGAACAGAAGCTCGTAGTCCTCGCCGCCGATGTCGAAAATGAGGCGGTAGCCGGGCTTTATGCAGTAAAATCCGTTGTCACGCTGCACCTTGTAGGGGGCGTACTTTTCGGAGTTATAAGCCTCGTCCTTGTTCCACTCATTAAAAAGGAAGCGCTTGTTTACACGGCTTATGGAGCGTGCCGCCGACAGTGGCAGGTCAAAGCGGCTCTCGGTGTCCGCAAGGCTCAGTATCCCGTCGTGCGCATAGATGCGCAGGGAGGGGTTCGTGTAATAGACGTTGTTCATTGCCTTGCACTTGGGCATACCGTCCTTCGTCACATAGCGGTAGGCGAAGACGTCGGTCGCAGGTGCGCCCTCCGGCACGTCGAGGTACGCAAACGCTTGTGCCGCAAGCTCGTCTATGCGTTTGTTGCTGCGCAGGAACTCCTCGCTCTCGGAGTAAGTACGGCTGCGTGAGCGCTCAAGCAGGGTGAGGACGATCCAAACGACCGCCGAAGCGCCGCCCGCCCAGTAGATCCCCGGTGCGTTTGAGTACATTTCCGCAATGCTGAGATCTAAGATATTCCTGAGCGTTGCGATAATGCAGATCATTGCGGCGAAAGCCGTAATGTATTTCACGACGGTCAGGGCAGAGCCTAAGCCGCCCTTCGTTTTGTTGTTTTTCTCAAAGCGCTCAACCTCGGTCTCAAGCGACGAGACAAGCTCCTTGGGCGTCGCTGCGGCTATGAATCGCTCACCGTCAAAGGTGGTGTTGTGCTTGTCGCTATCGACGTTTATGCCGAATATGGCTTTCATACGCTGCCTCCGATGTTTTTTCTTGATTATACACCGAGGCGGCGGATAAGAAAAGCACTAAATCACATTTTGGCGCTTTCCTTGCGTATCTGAAAAGTAAGGGCATCGGTCCGAGAAAAAATACCACAGCTTCCTGAGAAGCTGTGGTATTTTTTTTGATTCTCAAAACAGACCGCTTATAATACCGTCGTCGGTGACGTCGATGCCCTCGGCGGCGGGGACACGGGGAAGTCCCGGCATGGTCAGCACGTCGCCCGTGAGAGCGACGATGAAGCCCGCCCCGGCGGAAAGCCTGACGCCTCGGACCGAGACGGTGAAATTCTCCGGCGCACCGAGCTTTTTCGGGTCGTCGGAAAAGCTGTACTGCGTTTTTGCGATGCACACGGGAAGCTCGGCAAAGCCCAGAGCCGTGAGCCTGTCTATCTGCTTTTGCGCAGCGGGCGAAATGACAACGCCGCTGCCGCCGTAGACACGCCTAACCACGGCGTCTATCTTCTCGGTAACGGAGAGAGAGTCTTCGTAGCAATAGCGGAAGTCGGCTTTCTCTTCGCAGAGGCGCACGACCTCCTTTGCCAGCGCTTCACCGCCCTTGCCGCCGTCCTCCCAGACGGTGGCGACGACGGCGCTCAAAGCTTTTTCACGGCAGGCGGAAACAATTGCGCCCACTTCCTCGTCCGTGTCCGTGCGGAAGCGGTTTACCGCAACGACGCAGGGCAGCCCGTAGACCTCACGGATATTCCGTGCGTGGCGCATGAGGTTCGGAAGCCCCCGCACTACGGCGGCAACGTTTTCCTGCGAAAGAGCATTTTTCGGCACACCGCCGTGCATTTTCAGCGCACGGACGGTCACGACCAAAACGACCGCTGCGGGAGAAAGACCTGCTGTGCGGCACTTTATGTCGAAAAACTTTTCCGCACCGAGGTCTGCGCCGAAGCCCGCCTCCGTGACGGCGTAGTCGCCGAGGGCGAGTGCGGTCTTGGTTGCGATAACGCTGTTGCAGCCGTGTGCGATATTTGCAAAGGGTCCGCCGTGGACGATGGCGGGCGTCCCCTCAAGCGTCTGGACGAGGTTGGGCTTTATTGCGTCCTTCAAAAGCGCCGCCATTGCCCCGACCGCCTTTAGGTCGGCGGCGGTGACGGGTCTGCCATCGGTGTCGAAGGCGACGACGATGCGAGCAAGGCGCTCCTTTAGGTCGTGCAGCGACGAGGCAAGGCAGAGTATCGCCATGATCTCGCTTGCGACGGTGATGTCAAAGCCGTCCTCACGGGGAACGCCGTTTGCTTTGCCGCCGAGACCGTCTTTGATGCATCGAAGCTGCCTGTCGTTCATGTCCACACAGCGCTTCCAGCAGATGCTGCTTATGTCGATGCCGAGTGCGTTTCCCTGCCGAATGTGGTTATCGAGCATTGCGGCAAGAAGATTGTTCGCTGCGCCGACTGCGTGGATGTCTCCGGTAAAGTGGAGGTTAATGTCCTCCATCGGCACTATCTGTGCGTGACCTCCGCCCGTTGCGCCGCCCTTTAAGCCGAACACGGGCCCGAGCGACGGCTCACGCAGAGCCAGCACCGCAGATCTGCCCAAGCGCCGCAGTCCGTCGGCAAGACCGATGGTGACGGTCGTCTTGCCCTCGCCTGCGCTCGTCGGCGTAACGGCGGTGACCAAAACGAGCTTTCCGCTCTTTCCCGCACCGAAGTCCGGGGGAAGGCAAAGCTTTGCCTTGTATCTGCCGTAGCATTCCACAAGGCTTTCGTCTATGCCGGCGTCGGCTGCTATATCAAGTATCGGTCTGAGACCGTTTCTCCGTGCTATTTCAATGTCGGGCAAATACTCCATCGGCATACCTCCTTTTGCTGCTTATATAATAATTGCAAAACGGCCGTTTGTAAAGCCTATTGATACGGATTGAGTTTTGTGCTAAAATAAATACGGATTCATGTTAGAGGTGATGAAAATGAATAGAAAAATGGCATTGTTGCTTGTTTTCTGCATTATTTTGTCAATATTTGCGCTTGCCGCCTGCTCGAATGACGCTGAGTCCCATCCGGACAAGCCGAAGGAGAGCAAGCCCACGGTGAGCGACAATCCGCTGCTGCCGAAGCCCTCAGAGGACCCGGAGCCTACCACGGTTTTGGGCGAAACGGAGGACGCCGGGAGCGAGTATATAGACAAGCTCGTGTTCATAGGCGACAGCACGACCTACGGCTTGAAGGCTTACGGGATGCTGTCCGGCGGCAAGGATACGCTTCAGGTCTGGACTCCCTCCAGCGGCACGCTTGCGCTGTTCAATCAGAGCTGGGCCACCATAGTTTACCCGGAAACGGGTGAGGAGATACCCATCACCGAAGCGGTCGAGCGCAGACAGCCGGAGTACCTTGTGCTGACCATCGGCGTGAACGGCGTTTCCATGATGGACGAGGAGCAGTTCAAGGCGGATTACATCGACCTTGTGCAGCGCATACAGAAGGTAAGCCCCGACACCAAGATCATCTGCAACTCGATATACCCCGTGCAGGCAAGCTATGAGGCAAAGGATAACGGCATAAACAACACCGTCATCGAAAGGGCAAACGGCTGGATAAAGCAGATAGCCGAGGAGACGGGGACGAGGTATCTCGACAGCGCCACCGTTTTGAAGGGAGAGGACGGCTGCCTCAATCCTGATTACGGCAACGGCGACGGGATACATCTCGGTCCCGCCGGCTTTGAAAGAGTCCTTAACTACATCCGCACACACGCTTACAAGTAAGGAGTAAAAAACATGAAAAGAATAGCTGCACTTATTGCTGTGCTGGCGCTCATGCTCGGTCTTGCAGCCTGCACCGCCAACGACGAGAAGAAGCCCGTTAAGACCGTCGCCATGGAGACCGTCAAGGATGCCGTCTGCGACGTTGCTCTTGCCGACGGCATGGAGGAGCTGAACGCAGACTATGTGAGCCGTATGCTCAAGCTGAATGCCGGCGATTACGACAGCTGCTACGCTGCGATCTCAAGCGTCAGCCTAAACATCAACGAGTTCGGCGTTTTCAAGGCAAAGGACGCAGCTCAGGCTGCCGAGATCGAAAGCGCACTGAACAAGTACCTTGAGTATCGCAGGGAGATCTGGATGGACGAGTACCTTCCCGACGAGTACCCCAAGCTGGAGAACGCTTCGGTACACAAAGAGGGGCTGTACGTCTGCTACTTCATCCTTGACGACGATACCTCCGCTGCGGCGCTCAAAGCCTTTGAGAGCTGCTTCGAAAGCTGAGATAAACCGACACGGTAAAATAATCAAAACCTCTGCCATTGGCAGAGGTTTTGATTATTTTACTTCCTGCGGCAGTCGACCTCGCAGACGGTGCAAAGCTCGCCGTCGCACATGACCGCAAGCGTCCAGAGACCCGCATCGTTGTGTGCGCAGGCGACGGGGGAGTCCCCTGCCTTGAGCGCACGCTTGTACATTATGCGGACGCTTAAAGGATCGCACCTGAGCGCCTCGTCGGGGATAAGCTCGGTCGCAAAATCAAGATAGGCCGTGTTGTGGACATGGCGGTTGTAGTCGAGATCGCTGCGGCGCAGCGCAAAGGGAACGGAAAGCTCAAAGCTTTCGGGGAGACGCAGCTTTGACCGCCGCATATCGAAGATGCCGTCCTGTTCGGGGCCGTATTTGTTCATAAGCTCCTCGCTTATGCGCACGACCCTGCCCCTGTCCACGTCGAGCAGGGAAAGCATGGTCTGACCCGTCACAAGCAGCTCGTCGCCGCACTTGAGCCGAAACTCACGCTCACAGCGGACGCAGGGAGCCTTTCCCCTTATATAGGTCTCCGCAAAAAGCGGCTCACCCCGCTTCGGCAGTCGTGAGATATTCAGCGACCACTCCGTGAGTATCCACTCGGCGCCGTGCATGAGCGTTTTAAGCTCAGAGTCCCGCACCGCATCGGTGTGATGGTCGGCACAGTTTTCAAAGAGCTTCAAAACCGAGGACGGCTTGAGCTTTGCGGAGCAATCAAAATCGTCAAGTCTGGTAATAACACGTTCACTGTAAATCATGGTGCACCTCCGATCATAATCAACATATTATAAAAGACTGCGTATTTCAATACGCAGTCTTGCGGCTTTGTATGAATTATATTGCCGAAGCGCAGACGGATATACAGCCTGCCGCCGGTGTGGGATCGCCGTCAATTTGGTATCGTTTTCTTCCTGTCACCGTATCGAGAGATAGTTTTTCATAAAACGCATGAGCATGGTCGCAACCTGCGCTCTTGTGGCACCGTTTGCGGGTGCAAGCTCAATTGCGGATATGCCGTTGATTATCCGCTGACCGACCGCCCATTCAAGGGAGTAGACGTATGCCGAGCTTATGCCCTCGGAGTCGTTAAAGCGGCTGAGGTCTGCATGGATATCGGCGTCGGTGTCTCTGCCGATAAACGAGGCGTAGCGGCACAGGAAGGTCGCAAGCTGCTGACGGGTCAGCGTTTCCCTCGCACGGAAGGTGCCGTCTGCATAGCCGTTTGCGATCTTGTTGTGCGACGCCCAAAGTATCGCATCGTAGTAGGCGTTTTTCTCAAGGTCGGTAAAGGGATTTTCGTAGCCCTCGACCGAGGGGGAGCCGTAGAGCCTGTACAGCACCGTCACGAGCATACCTCGGTTCATTGTTGTGTTCGGCTCAAAGCTTGCGGTACTGACGCCGTTAAAGAGCTTGTTTGCGACAACATAGTCTATCGAGTCGTGCGCCCAGAAGCCGTAGCCCACGTCGGCAAACGCCTTGGAGGGGCAGTTCTCGCCGTAGGCGCAGGAGGGCGAGGGATCGGGAGAGGGCGAGGGATCGGGTGACGGCGAAGGATCGGGGGACGGCGAGGGATCGGGAGAGGGCGAAGGATCGGGTGACGGCGAAGGATCGGGTGACGGCGAAGGATCGGGTGACGGTGACGGGTCGGGCGTGGGCGTCACCTGCGTCCAGCTTGCGGTGAGGGAGAGGTTCTTCGAGGCAACGGTGCTGTCCGTTATCTTCTCGCCCCTTGCGTTTAACCAGCCGTTAAATATGTAGCCGTCCTTGGAGGCGGTGGGCAGGGAGCCGTAGGGCTGATCCTTGTAGTATGCCTTGACACGGTTGCCGCCCTGAATGCTGCCGCCACCGGCGTCCATTTTAATGTACACGAAATCGGGGCAGCTTTCGCTGTCGCCGGGGTACACGCCGTAGAGCAGGATCTTTGCTTCCTCAAAGCGGCGGATGATGAGTCCGTCATAGATTATGCCGCCTGCGCTGCAAATGACGGACATGGAGTCGGCAAGCTCCAAGGGGTCTACGCTGCGGAAGCCGTTTTTAACATACCTTGCAAGACGCCAAGAGCCGGCATAGCCCTCGACCCAGCCGGAGCCGAAGTTGTAGCTCAGGCTCAAAAGAGCGTCAAACTCGTTCTGCGTAAAAACATAGCCGTAGCGCTCGGAGAGCTTGCACACATAGGCCTCGAACGCGGCGATGTCGTTTCTGAAATACTCGTCCGCCTGCTCCTGAGTTATGACCATGCCCTCGTAAATGTCGGAGGCGCAGTGACCGTAGCCTATGGTCCAGTAGGTCTCGCCGGGGTTTTTGTATGCCTCAAGGCGCAGACCTTCCTTGTTTTTTATGTAGTTATACATCTTCTCGCTGCCGGACTGCACGGACTCGGTCGGGTCGGCAAAGGCAGTGAGCGGGATAAGCGTCAGCAGCAGAATAAGGCAGAGAAACAGCGATATCGTGCGCTTCATTCGCATCCCTCCTTTTAAAGTTTTTAAACATTTTAACACACGCAGCGCTTTAAATCAAGCGTCGGCAGAATAAGGCAAAACCGCTCGGAAAAAGCTTCCGAACGGTTTTTTATATCACTCAATCTTCCTTTGCGGGGTTTAAGAATCTCCACACGAGTGCCGCCGCAGCGCCGCCGACGAGGGGAGCCACGATGAACACCCAAACGCACTTGAGGCTCTCGCCGCCGAGCAGAAGGGCGGGGCCGAAGCTTCTTGCGGGGTTGACGGACGTTCCGGTGAAGGGGATGCCGAGCAGATGCACGAGCGCAAGGCTCAGACCGATGACGATGCCGGCGAGGTGGGAATTTTCCTTCTTGCTCGTTGCACCGAGAACGGAAAGCACGAACACGAAGGTCAAAACCGCCTCGATGACGAGGGAGATCTTGAGACTGGGAGCGTCGGGCGCACCGTAGATGTGGTTTGCGCCGAGACCGTAGGAGTCGCCGAGGACGAGCAGCAGCGCCCATGCGCCGGCTATAGCACCGATAAACTGCGCAGCAACGTAGCCGCAAAAGTCCTTAACGCTCATGCCGCCGGTGAGCAGCACGCCCAAGGAGACGGCGGGGTTTATGTGGCAGCCGGACACGTTGCCGATGGAGTACGCCATGGCGACGATGACGAGACCGAAGGCGAGCGCCGTTGCGACGTAGCCCGCATCGGGGAAAAGGCAACCGGTGACGGCGGCGACGCCGCAGCCGAAGAATACCAGCACACCGGTGCCGATGAACTCGGCGATGTACTTTTTGATGCTTTCCATTTACATACCTCCGTAATTAAAATATTGTAAGCTGATCCTCCTGCTCACGGATGCGGTCGGTCCAGCATTTGTGGCACATTGCGACATAGCTGTCGTTGCCGCCGAGAAAGACCTGCGCACCGTGGGTGATTATCCTGCCGTTTGCATCGATCCTTGCGTTGACGGTCGCCTTTCTGCCGCAGGCACAGACCGTCTTTATCTCCGTGATGGAGTCGGCAAGCTCCATGAGCCGCCTTGCGCCGGGGAAAAAGTGGGTGAGAAAGTCCGTTCTCAGACCGAAGCAAAGCACGGGAACGTTCTCACTGTCGACAAGCTCACGGAGCTGATCTATCTGCTCCGGCGTGAAAAACTGCGCTTCGTCGGCAATGACGACGCTGCGGGCGCCGATCTTGCGATACTCCTCCAAAATGTTTTGCTCCGGCGTTATTATCTGAGCGGAGCGCTGAAGCCCGATGCGGCTGCGGATGATGTCCGCACCGTCTCTCGTGTCGGTGCTGGGCTTTATGAGCCACACCGTCATACCGAGCTCCTCGTAGTTGAATTGGGTGATGAGCGCCTGAGCCGATTTCGACGAACCCATTGCGCCGTACTTGAAATAAAGCTTTGCCATATCCGTTTCCTTATCTTGAAAGATGCGCCCGCACCCGTTCGATGACCATTTCGAGTGCGACCTGATTGTGACCGCCTTCGGGGATGATGATGTCCGCCTTGCGCTTTGACGGCTCAACGAACTGCTCATGCATGGGCTTTACGGTCGTGAGATACTGATTCACGATGTTGTCGAGGCTCCTGCCCCTGTCCCGAACATCTCGGATGATACGGCGAAGGATGCGCACGTCGGCATCCGTATCGACATAGATCTTGATGTCCATGAGGTCGCACAGCTCGGGACTCTGGAAAATGAGGATGCCCTCCACGACGATGACCTTTGCGGGCTTCACCGTAACGGTCTTTTCGGAGCGGTCGTGTATCTTGTAGTCGTACATCGGGCTTTGAATGCTTTCGCCACGACGGAGCTTCTTTAAATCCTCGACCATAAGCTCGGTATCGAAGGCGTCCGGGTGGTCGTAATTGAGCTTGCTGCGTTCCTCGTAGCTCATGTTGTGATGCGCCTTGTAGTAGTTGTCGTGATAGATAACGCTCACGTCGCCGCCGAAGTGCTGCATTATCTTGCGGGTGATGGTGGTCTTGCCGCTGCCGGTGCCTCCGGCTATACCTATTACTATAATGTCGCTCATCTTTAGAATCTCCAACCCCAATATTTATTTTCCGTACAATCATATCACACATTTTGTATATGTGCAAATTGACTTTTCAATTTTCTCTGCTATAATTGGACTGACAATAAAAACACAAAGGAGGAAGCATATGCCTATACCTACCCCTCATATCGCAGCCAAGGCGGGCGAGATAGCAAAGACCGTGCTTATGCCCGGCGATCCCCTGCGCAGCAAATTCATTGCGGAGAATTTCCTTGAGAACCCCGTTCTTGTGAACAACACGAGAGGCGTTCAGGGTCACACCGGAACGTGGAAGGGCGTTCCCGTCACCGTTATGGCATCCGGCATGGGCATTCCGGCGATCGGAATATACAGCTACGAGCTGTACAATTTCTACGGCGTCGAGAACATCATCCGCATCGGCTCCGCCGGTGCGCTCAGAGACGACCTCAAGCTCATGGACCTCGTCATTGCTCAGGGCGCCTGCACCGATTCAAACTTTGCGCACCAGTTTGAGATTAACGGCACCTTCGCCCCCATTGCGGACTACACCCTCATGTCCAAGGCGATAGAGGCTGCCGAGGAGCATGGCGCAAACATCCGTGTCGGCAACATCCTGTCGGGCGACAATTTCTACTCCCCCGAAGGCTGCGACGGCAACGACAAGTGGAAGAGGATGGGCGTCATGGCGGTCGAGATGGAGGCTGCCGGACTGTATATGAATGCCGCCTACGCCGGAAAACGTGCGTTGTGCATCTGCACAATCTCCGACCACATATACAGAAGAGAGGCACTGTCTGCCGAGGAAAGACAAAACTCCCTCACACAGATGATAGAGATCGCTCTCGACACGGCGGTCAAGATGGATAAAGTCTGATTTCACCGACATTGCGTGAAATTGTGTATTTTTATCTTGATTTAGTATAGCCCTTAGTGCTATAATACCTGCGGTACGAGTTATCGTACAATTAAATGATTGTACGCAAAAAACAAAAATTTTTACGGAGGAAAAAACATGAAAAGATTCTTAGCGCTTCTTCTTGCTCTTTGCATGGTCTTTGCTCTCTGCGCTTGCAACGGCGGCGACAGCGGCAAGAAGGAAGATCCCAAGGCCGGCGGCAACGACTGGGAAATCACCAACAAAGAGTACAAGGTCGCAATGATCACCGACTACGGCGACATTACCGACAAGTCCTTCAACCAGACCACCTATGAAGCTTGCAAGGAGTTCTGCAAGGACAACGGCGTGGCATTCAAGTACTACAAGCCCACCGACAACAACACCGACGCTCGCGTTAAGTCCACCGAGCAGGCAATTTCCGAAGGCTACAATGTCATCGTAATGCCCGGCTACGCTTTCGCAGGCACCCTCGTTCAGGTTGCTCCTCAGTACCCCGATGTTAAGTTCGTCGCACTCGACGTCGCACTCGGCGACCTCCTCGAGGCCGCTGTCGGCGCAGCAGGCGAAGAGTATGACTTCGATCCCTCCAACTGGGACCTCGCAGACTACTTCGACATGAGCAATGTTTACTGCGCAGTTTACCAGGAAGAGCTCTGCGGCTACATGGCTGGTTACGCAGCAGTTCAGTTCGGTTACACCAAGCTCGGCTTCCTCGGCGGCATGGCAGTTCCCGCAGTTATCCGTTACGGCTACGGCTTCGTCCAGGGTGCTGACGCAGCTGCACAGGAGCTCGACAAGCAGATCGAGATCAACTATGTCTACGGCGGCCAGTTCTTCGGCGACGCTGACATTACCGCAGTTATGGATACCTGGTACCAGGGCGGCACTGAGGTCGTCTTCGCTTGCGGCGGCGGCATCTACACCTCCGCAGCTGAGGCAGCTGCAAAGGCAGACGGCAAGGTCATCGGCGTTGACGTTGACCAGGCTGCTATCATTGACGAGAACGGCAAAGGCATGACCGTTACCTCCGCAATGAAGGGCCTTGCTCCCACCACCATCGACACCCTCAAGGGCATCGTTGCAGGTAACTGGGACAAGTACGCAGGCAAGATCCAGACCCTCGGCCTCGTAAGCGGTGAGGATCCCACTCTCAACTACGTACAGATCCCCATGGAGAGCACTCAGTGGACCTCCGACTTCGGCAAGGAAGACTACATCGCACTCGTAGCAAAGATGTTCGCAGGCGAGATCACCGTCTCCAACGACACCTCTGCAATGCCCAAGGTTTCCGCCAATACCACCATTGACGACCAGGGCAAGATCAAGTAATTAACCCCTGAGATTTAACTCAAAGCAAAAAGGACAGGCTCTTGCCTGTCCTTTTTTCTATGAAAAACAGTAATCTGTTTTTCATAGAAAAAAGACGCCACATTTTTTGTGAAAAGCGTTTCACAAAAAATCTCGCTACGCTCGTCAAAAAGTCCTGACGGACGTTTTTGATGGCTATAATCCAATTTGAGCGGGATCTTGTCCCCTCAAGCTCCCCTGCTGCGCCATGGCTTTCACACTGTACCGCTAACTTCGCTGAGCCGATAGTAGCTTGTGGCGATTATATGCGTACACGTTTCATATAAAAAAGCTCCATCCCCACGCCTTGCACCGAAATTTCCCCAAGAGGCAAAATTCGATGCCGGGCGTATATAATTTTTTTCACAAATTTTTGTCAAGGGGCTTGAAATTCTCAAAAAGTGTGCTATTATTAAACATAGATTAGCACTCAAACCAAATGAGTGCTAAATCGACGAAATGTTGTATATTTTTATTGGAGGTAATATATATGAAACTCAAGCCTTTGGCAGACAGAGTTGTGCTTACTCAGGAAAAGGCGGAGGAAAAGACCCAGAGCGGTATCTTCCTTGCCGCTTCCGCTCAGGAGAAGCCCGAAATATATGAGGTCGTCGAGGTCGGCCCCGGCGGTATCGTTGACGGCAACGAGGTCACTATGATCGTGAAGCCCGGCGACAAGGTGCTGCTTGCAAAGTACGGCAACAACAAAATCAAGCTCGACGACGTGGAGTATACCATCGCACGCCAGTCCGAAATTCTTGCAATAGTGGAGTAAGGAGGCATTTATCATGGCAAAGCAGATAATTTACGGCGAGGAAGCTCGCAAGGCAATAGAAAGAGGCATTAACCAGCTTGCGGATACCGTCAAGATCACCCTCGGGCCCAAGGGCCGCAACGTGGTGCTTGACAAGAAGTTCGGCGCTCCGCTCATCACCAACGACGGCGTTACCATCGCAAAGGAGATCGAGCTTGAGGATCCGTTCGAGAACATGGGCGCACAGCTCATCAAAGAGGTCTCCACCAAGACAAACGACGTCGCCGGTGACGGAACCACCTCTGCGACCGTGCTTGCACAGGCTATGATCCACGAGGGACTTAAAAACCTCGCAGCGGGCGCAAATCCCATGACCATGAAGAAGGGCATCGCAAAGGCGGTCGACGCAGCGGTCGCAGCCATCAGAGAAAACTCTCAGCCCGTTTCCGGCTCCGGCGACATCGCCCGTGTCGGCGCCATCTCCAGCGGCGACGAGCATATCGGCGAGCTGATCTCCGAGGCAATGGAGAAGGTTTCTCAAAACGGCGTCATCACCATTGAGGAGTCCAAGACCGCCGAGACCTACAGTGAGGTCGTCGAGGGCATGCAGTTTGACAGAGGCTATTTAAGCCCCTATATGGCGACCGATACCGAGAAGATGGAGGCGGTGCTTGACGATGCACTCATCCTCATCACCGACAAGAAGGTCACCAACATTCAGGAGATCCTCCCGCTGCTTGAGCAGGTCGTCAAGGCAGGCAGAAAGCTGCTCATCGTTGCGGAGGACGTCGAGGGCGAGGCTCTTGCGACCATCGTCCTCAACAAGCTTAGAGGCACCTTCGTGTGCGTGTGCGTCAAGGCTCCCGGCTTCGGCGACAAGCGCAAGGAAATGCTTCAGGATATAGCTATCCTCACCGGCGGTCAGGTCATTTCCTCCGACCTCGGCATGGAGCTTAAGGATGCCGACATTTCCGTCCTCGGCCAGGCACGTCAGGTCAAGGTCACCAAGGAAAACACCGTCATCGTTGACGGCGCAGGCTCCAGCGAGGAAATTAAGGCCCGCATCGCTCAGATAAACGCTCAGATCGAGACCACCAACTCCGAGTACGACAAGGAGAAGCTCCAGGAGCGCCTTGCAAAGCTCGCAGGCGGCGTTGCGGTCATCAAGGTCGGCGCAGCGACCGAGACCGAGATGAAGGAGAAGAAGCTCCGCATCGAGGACGCACTCAACGCAACGAGAGCTGCCGTCGAGGAAGGCATCGTCGCAGGCGGTGGTTCCGCTTACGTCATGGCATCCAAGGCTGCCGACGAGCTTACCGCAGCTCTTGAGGGCGACGAAAAGACCGGCGCTGCCATGATCGCAAAGGCACTCAAGGCGCCCATCATGCAGATCGCCGCAAATGCGGGACTTGAAGGTGCGGTCATCCTCAACAAGGTTTACGAGAGCGATGAGGCCAACTTCGGCTACGACGCCGCAAACGACGTCTACGGCAACATGATCGCCATGGGCATCATCGACCCGACCAAGGTCTGCCGCAGCGCACTTGAAAATGCCGCAAGCGTCGCCTCGATGGTGCTGACCACCGAGAGCCTCGTTACCGACATTCCCACTCCTCCCGCACCCGCAGCTCCGGCTCCGGACATGGGCGGCATGTACTAAGATACAACGCAAAGCTTTGAAAAACGGCGTCTGTCCAAATGACAGACGCCGTTTTTTGCAAAAATCATTTCAAATTTCCGACTCGATCCGTTATAATAAGCACACAACGTGTGACGTTTCTGCGTAAATCCGGTTGCAGAAACACACACGTTTTTTGCGTGATCCGATAAAATTTATAAACAAATCGTGTGGCAGAAATGCGTAAATCCGGATTTTATGGATTACGCATTTTGCGGAGCTGATCGTCGGCGCTGCTGCGCTTCTTGTCGTTGAGGTGTTTCCGCTGCAAATTGCAATGCTGTTCGGTGCGGCAAACGAGAGTGCGTATTATTCGGACTTCACCGTAAAGTGCTTCCGCATTTACCTGTGCCTGATGCCGCTTGCGACCCTGAACAAAGGTACCTTTATCTATTTGCAGGCGCTGGGCAAGGCGTTTGCCTCTACCGCAGTTTCCATGACGAGAGAAATCGTTTTCGGTGTGTTGCTGCCCATCATTCTGCCGATCTTCTTCGGACCGGAGCTTGGAGCGAAAAGCTCCTCGGCTCAGCTTACCGAGCTTTATAAGCCGGAGGATCTGATGGGAAAGCAGCTGATATGCTGCGTAAACCTCGAACCGATGCACATAGGCAGCGTAAAAAGCGAGGTGCGCATCCTGGAAACGGACTCAAAGCAGGGCGTTGTACTGCTCTGCCCCATGGAACCCGTTGAAAACGGCGACAAGGTGTTTTGAGGCGTCAGGATAAAATAATTACTTGAAATCGGAACGGATAACGGTTATTATAGATAAGGGATAAGAGTTGAGAAAGGTTTGAGGTGTTCCGATGAAAAAGCTGTTTAAATTATTGCCGCTGCTGCTTGCGCTCCTTGTGTTTTGCGCCTGCACCGCAAATCCGAAGGACTTTGAGGCTGCCGGACTTACGATCACGCTGACCGACGATTTCGCACGGGAGGATTCGCTTAACGAGGGGCAGGATGCGGTTTTCGTCAGCGACGATGCCGTGGTCTCCGTGCTTTGCGTGAAGTTTAATCAGACCGGGGTCGATCCTTCAATGACCGAGGAGAGCTATGCGCAGTTTGTGAATCTTGTGAACGAAAGAGAAGTTGTCGTTCTGCATCGGGACAGCTACACCTACTTCGTATACGAGACGAGCGACGAGAAATATCTCGCCGTCGTGTACAAGGCGGACGATGCCTTCTACATGGTGCAGTTCGGCACCGATACGGTCGATTTCGACTCCAGCCTTGAGACCTTCTGGGGCTACGCCGAGTCGGTCAAGTTCTGACGTTAATAAGAATAAAAAAACCTCGGAAATGCTTGCATTTCCGAGGTTTTTTGCTTTTCTCAGGACTCTGCCTTCATTGCGAGGAAGGCGTTTATAAAGCCGTCAATGTCGCCGTCCATGACGTTTTGAATGTTTCCGTTTTCAAAGCCGGTGCGGTGATCCTTCGCCAGCGTGTAGGGCATAAAGACGTAGGAGCGGATCTGGCTGCCCCACTCGATCTTCTGCTGGACGCCCTTTATGTCGCTTATCTTCTCAAGATGCTCACGCTCTTTGATCTCCGCAAGCCTTGCACGAAGCATATTTTTGCAGTTTTCGAGGTTTTGGAAGTGCGAACGCTCGACCTGCGACGCAACGACGATGCCCGTCGGGATATGGGTCAGACGGACTGCGGAGGAGGTCTTGTTGACCTTCTGACCGCCGGCACCGGAGGAACGGTAAACGTCCATCTTGATGTCCTCGTCACGCAGCTCTATCTCGTTGTCATCGCTGATCTCGGGCATGACCTCGACCGCCGAAAAGGAGGTGTGCCGTCTGCCGGAGGCGTCGAACGGGGAGATGCGGACAAGGCGATGTATGCCGTGCTCGCTCTTTAAGAAGCCGTATGCATTTTCGCCCTCGATCATTATTGTGGCGCTCTTTATGCCCGCCTCGTCGCCGTCAAGGTAGTCCATGAGCTTCACGGTGTAGCCGTGGCGATCCGCCCACATATTGTACATACGGTACAGCATCTGCGTCCAGTCCTGCGCTTCGGTGCCGCCGGCGCCTGCGTGGAAGGTCAAAATGGCGTTGTTTGCGTCATATTCGCCGGTGAGCAGGGTGCTGAGCCTTGTCTCCTCAAGCTTTTCGGCAAAGTCCGCATAATCCGTCTGAAGCTCGCCGAGCATCGAGTCGTCGTTTTCCTCAAGCGCCATTTCGCAGAGAGTGTACATATCGTCCCACTTCGAGCAAAGCGAAGCATAGTTTTCGGTTTTGGATTTGAGCTGCTTTAAGCGCTTCTGCACACGCTGAGAATTTTCAACGTCGTTCCAAAAGCCGTCCCTTGCGCTTTGACCCTCAAGCTCCTCGATCTCCTTCTCTGCGGCTTCAAGGTGCAGAGCGGAGCGAAGATTGTCAAGCGTCGGCTTGAGCGCATTGAGCTTCACCTTGTATTCTTCAAATTCAAGCATCATTATCATTCCTTTGTGATTCTCGGATTTATTCTATCATATCATTATACATTAAATCACAGTCTATGTAAACCCCCGTCCTGCGAAGGGGACAGAAAAAGAACCAAAAGCTCTGCTTTTGGTTCTTTTTTATTGCTTTATTCTTCGGCTTCGGGCTTCGGATGGACTTGCACGAGGATCTTTTCCACTCGCAGACCGTCCATTTGCAGGACGGTGACGGTGAAGTTCTCGTACTCGAAGCTGTCGCCCACCTTCGGGAAGCTGCCGAACATCTCGATCGTCCAGCCGCCGACGGTGTCGCTTTCAAAGTCGAAGTCCTCCTCGTTAAGCTCCATAAGCTCAATGAAGTCGGAGATCACCATGTCGCCGTCAAGCTCAAAGCGCCCGTCCGGACGCTCGACGATCTCCTCCTCGACCTCGTCGGTCTCGTCCCAGATCTCGCCGACAAGCTGCTCCAGAACATCCTCCATCGAGAGAACGCCGAGGGTGCCGCCGTATTCGTCAACGACGACAGCAAGGTGCTGCTTTGCACGGCGCAGCTCGCTCAGCACGGCGGGCAGCTTCATCGTTTTGTAGACGTAGCAGACCGGCATGAGCAGGCTCCGTATGTCGGGCTTTTCGTCCCCTGCAAGCGCCTTTAGGAAGTGGTTAAGATACAGAACACCGATGATGTTGTCAACGCCGTCCTCATAAACGGGGAGTCTTGAGTAGGGCGACTCGTCAATGGTCTTGAGCAGTTCGTCCCAGTCGTCCTCAATGTCGAGAGCGAGCATATCGACCCTTGCGGTCATGACCTCGGACGCCATGACGTCGGAGAAGTCGATCGCCGCCTGTACAAGCTCGGAGCGGTCCTCGTCAAGCACGGATTCGTCCTCTGCCGTCTCGATGATGGAAGAAAGCTCCTCGACTGCATCGTCGTCGGATGCGTCGGTGCGCTCACCCTTGAGGGGCAGGCAGATGAGGCGGATAAGTCCCACGACGAGCATGATGAGCGGCTTAAACAGCACGCTGAGAATGCGGATAAAGTAGGCGTGGCGCAGCGCTATACGGTTTGCGCTGTTTTTTGCGACGATCTTGGGCATCGTCTCGCCGAAGATGATGACGAGCGTCGTGATAACGACGGTCGAGACCCATGCGTATCCGTCGCCTAAAAGCTCCATGACGGCAAGCGAGCCGAGCGAGGATGCAGCGATGTTAACAAGGTTGTTGCCGATGAGGATCGTCGAAAGCGTATCGTCAAAGCGCTCGACGATCTTGACTGCGGCGGCGGCACGCTTTGAGCCGTCGTCGCGTGCCTTCTCAAGCCTTACCCGATTGCAGGCGGAGTACGCCATTTCGGAGGATGAGAAGAAGTTGGAGAAAAACACGCAGACCAAAATGGCTGCAAGATATATGCCGAGCATCAGCGACCGTCACCTCCTTCCGGGATGCGGGAGACCGTGAGGCGCATAATGCGGTTGTGTACCATTTCCGTGACCGTGAGCTTCAGCCCGTGGTACTCAAAGCTGTCGCCGAGCTGCGGGATGGCTGCAAAGCGCTCATATGCCCACTTGCCGAGCAGCTTGTTTGCAAATTCGGGGTTCTCTTCGGGGTCCTCGAACTCGACAAGCTCGAAAACGTCGGTAAGCGCCATTTCCGCATCGCAGTCCCAAGATCCGTCGGGCAGGGGGCGGTACGGCTCATGCACAACGTCGTCCTCGTCCCAGATCTCGCCCACAAGCTCCTCAAGAATGTCCTCGACCGTGACGACACCGAGGGTGCCGCCGTAGCTGTCGGTGACTATCGCCATATTGAGGCGGCGTTTGCTCATAACGGAGAGCAGGTCGTCTATCATCATGGATTCGTGGACGAAGTACGCCTCGTCAAGAAGCGGGCGTATATCGTCGCCGACGCTGCCGTGCAGGTAGGCTTTTATGAAGGTTCGTATCTGAAGTATTCCAATAATGTTGTCGATGTTGCCCTCGTAAACGGGAAGGCGGGAGTGCTTCACGCTTCGTATGTAATCGAGAACGTCGGCGCTGCTCATTGAGACGTCGACTGCGGCAAGATCGACTCTTGAGGTGAGAATGCTCTCGACCGTCGTGCCGCCGAACTGGAGGGCGGAGGATATAAGCTCGCCTTGCTCCTCACGCAGACTGCCTTCCTCGGTCATGTCCTCGATGATGTCGTAAAGCTCATCCTCGGTGACGGATATCTCCGGGTCGCTTTTGACGAAGCGGGCGGCAAAGTTGCCGATGGCGGACAGGAGCATGGCAAGCGGCTTAAACAGCCACATGAAGATGCTCAAGGTCCCCGCAACGGCGAGAGAGATGGTTTCACTGTACTTGTTCGCAATGCTCTTCGGCAGCATTTCGCCGGCGAAGAATACCACGAGGGTCGTGACGAAGGTGCTGATCGTGACCGCAGCACCGACGTCGCCGCCGCTTGCGGAAACAAACTTCGTCACGGTTACGGTGACGATCGTTGCGGCGCTGATGTGAACGATGTTTGTGCCTATGAGGATCGTGGTTATTGCACGGTCGAAGTTATCAAGCACCCAAAGGGCTTTCTTTGCACGACCGTCTCCGCGGTCGGCTCTGGTTTTGATGCGCACTTTCGAAACGGAGGCTATCGAGGTCTCCGCCAGAGCGAAATATGCGGCAAGAAGAAGTAATATTGCAAGAATTGCAATTATCGGCGATAATTGACTACCGTCTCCATCCATTTTAGGATTAACACACTCCAATCAATTTGGTATTAAAGGTAAGTATAACATAGCTGCAAACGAACGTCAACATCAACAGAGGGCGCAAGTGTCGGGGAACGGAAGAAAAATCGCCGCAGGGCGGGGGAAGTGGGCGGCGGAATAAAAACGGCAAAAATTACGCTGTGGGTATTGACTTGAGTGTTAAGCTGTGCTATACTGTTAGAGCTTTAGGAAAGCAGAATATCGCGGAGTGGAGCAGTTCGGTAGCTCGTCGGGCTCATAACCCGAAGGTCGTGGGTTCAAATCCCTCCTCCGCAACCAGATCGAGCGGATGTAACTGATTTCAGTTACATCCGCTTTTTTATTTTCATGTACGGAGCAGGTTTACGCCTGCTCCATTTCTTCTTCCTCAAAAGAATCATCGCACGCGCCGTATCCCTCCGGGAACAGCTCTTTCAGACTGTCCGACGGCTCGCAGGAAACATACTCAATGGCGACACCCTCGCGGATGTCGGCGGTGTAGTTCGGACGGCACTGCGTGGGATCAATGTCCAGATACCCGACGAACTTGTAGTAGATGACAAGTCGTTGGGTTTTGTTTTTGCCCGTCCCCTGCGTTTCGTACACATCGATGTGGTCAATCAGCTCGTTCAACACCGTTTGGTCAGCGTCTGCATTTCCATGAACTTGCGTATCGCATGGATGAACTCTTCCCGCTCGTTTTCCTTTTCGCCCATTTCGGTCAGCTTCCTGCGCAGCTTCAGAATCTTCTTTTGCAGCTGCTCGCGCTCACCGGAATACTCCTGCGAAAGAACACAGTAGTTATCCTCCGAGGTCTTGCCGCTGAGCTTGTCCTCATAAAGCGTTTTCAGCAGCTTGGGAATGATCTCAATACGCATTTCTGACTTGCGCAGCTCGGACTGAACTGTTTTCTTTTCACTCTCTACCTGCTTAATGCTTCTGCGGGCAAGAATTTCGGCAAAGCGGTTTTCATCGGCTACGAGGTATTCCGCAAGCCTCCTTAGCTCCATTTCTACTACCGCTTTGAGCGCATCCATCCGTTCCAGGACGGGAACGGCAGAGTCGGGCGCCTGCTCCTTTTCAAAGAATGCCTGCGTAATAACATCGTGCCGTTTATCATTGAGGACGACATCAAGATGTTCTACTACTGCGGCTTGAAGGAGTGGCAGAATGAGCGAGGCTACCTGCGTGATACTTGCCTTTCTGCGCAGGACAGATTTAAGAAGTATTTGGACTATTTTCGAGTACCATACGACCAATAAGCAAATCCGCCCCTGTGCCATACAGAGGCGGATTGCTTTTTCGTAATAAACCCGTGCGTTTATGCTGCAATAATTCGGCTCGCTTCAGGCGGCGGAGGAGCCGCTCGCCTCGGCGCCGGGGGCTTTCCTGCGGAACCTGTACAGCCCGGTCTTGTCAAGCGCCAGCATGAGGGCGGGGATAAGAACGAGCTGGAGAATGATTCCGGGGATGGCATTGAGTATGGCGGAGCTGAGGAAAATGTTCAGCGTAAACGTATCGGCGGTCACGCCGGTGATGACGAGCATCGCAAGTCCCCAAACCGCTCTGCCGGCGATCATCGCCGCAATAAGGGAGCGGTACAGCGCCCTGAGGCACTGCCAGCGGCTCGCACCGTAGATAAGCCCTGCGACAAGACCGTAGGTCGCCAACTCAAAGGTCATGGCAAGCGCCGTGATAAACGGGGGCATTCCGAAGATGGACATCCTGAGCAGCGGCAGGACCAGCCCGACAAAAAAGCCGTACTGCCAGCCGCAGACGAGTCCGCATATCAGCACGGGGATGTGCATGGGCAGAAGCATGCTGCCGATTTGGGGTAACTGCCCCGTGAGCAGGGGAAGGACAAGACCGAGGGCAAGGAACATTGCCGCAAGGCACAAATTTTTAAGCTTATTTTTAGTTGAATTTTTCATTCTACAAACCTCGGTTTTTGAAAAAATTTAATGCTACACAGGCAAACGTGAATGCGTCGTTTGGCAAATTTGTGCGTCGACGGTTCATGTCGTTATAAGCAGGTCGCAGCCGTCTTGGGCGGAAAACGCCGCAAAGTAGTTTTCCTCGCAGGGGATCCATGTGCGCAGAAATTCGGGGAAATACTCCCCTTCACGCTCCGAAAGCCGACGCTTCTGCTCATCCTGCGATACCGTTATAAAGACCTTAAAATCAAAATATTCGGCGATGTCGGGGTGATGCGAATAGCTGCCCTCGACGATGTTCAGGCGCTTCGGCTTCATCGGCACCGGCTCGGACAGTCTGCCAGACGCACAGAGGTAGGGTCTGTACTCAAATTCCCGTCCCGCCCTCAGTGGGTCGAGCATTTCGGTTTTCAGACGCATGAAGTCCATGTTTCCGGCGGGGACCTTGCGCCAGTCGGGGCTGCGCTCGGACATGGGGAGGTAAAAGTCGTCCATGTGTATAACGTTGCAGTCCGAAAGCTTTGACATGAAGTCGGAAAAACTCGTTTTGCCGCTGCCGCAGCGCCCGTCGACCGCAACGCAGACGGGACGCTTTGAAGCAAGGTCAAGGAGCTTTGCCGCAGGCTTTAAAAACGGTGCAAACTCGGCTTTAATAAGGCGGTAGTGCGGACCGTACTCCCGCCGGAAGCTCTCGCTGTGGTGAACGGCACCGCCGCCCGCAGAGAGCCACTCAGAGACGGAGCGGGCGATGTTGGGGTCACCCAGCGCCTCAAGGCTGTGCAGCGCATCCGACAGGGCCTCCTGCGAGCCGGAAAAGCCTTGCGCAGTCAACATCATTGCCTTGGCAAGGACCTCCGCCTCGGTGCCGTTTTCTATGAGGGAAAGCGGATAGCGAACCATGCCGCTGCCGACGGACTCCGCTTCCTCGGGGCAGGAGGGAGAACGCATTTCACGCATCTCACGAAGAATGCCGTCACTTGCAAGGAGCGGGTCATCCAGCAGATGCCCGACGCCGAAGCTGTGCTGAAAAGCCAGCTTTATGTAATCGACGGGCTCCATCTTGGGGTAGCTGCACATATGGAGCGCCAGTGTTTTCTCAAAATCAGTCATTGACGTTTCCTCTTTTCCGCAGGCAGATTTCATGCTTGATATTATGCATCGTTTTGCTCCCAAAAGAAATAGACAAATTTGCGTATATAAAAAACTTTCCGACTGCGGCGGCATTTGCGGCGCTTCGCAATTGTCCTTGACAGGAGGCGGCTCGGATGGTAGCATAAAAGAGACAATAGTATCATAAATACGAGAATTTCAGATAAATGTGTGTTGCTGGATCGACCGATGAAGGCCGAAGTTGCAGGGAGGCGTTTTTATGCGCAGGACAACAGCCACAACCGGATATTTGAAGGAATGTATGGGTACCGCACTCTTGGAGCTGATGAAGGAGAAGCCCATCGAAAAAATCAGCATCGAGGAGATGACGGCAAAGGCCGACGTCGGACGCTCCACCTATTTCCGCTACTTCAAATCCAAGGACGAGGTGCTTTCGTTCAAAATTCAATGCCTTTGGGAGCGCTTTTTCAGTGAGAGGAGAGCGGACGAAATTCGCTGTGATGCTCGCGAGAGCATAAGACTTCTGTTTGAGTTTTGCCTGTCCGTCAAATCCGTTCTCGACCTGCTTTACTCCGCAAACCATCAGAACGTGATACTGAGCTTTTACCTGCAAAGCGCCGCACCTACCATTGCCCGCTCCGGTACCGAAACGTACTACTTCGTGCGCTTCATCACCTACGGGCTGTTCGGACTGATAAGCGCATGGGTCCTTCGGGGCTGCAAGGAGACGCCGGATGAAATGGCACGGATAGTCTGCGCATGGAGGTCAGACGCAGACTTGAAATCAAGCTTTTGTTGAGGTTTTTATGAAATACTTTTTAATATGTATGCTGTATATTGCGGTTTTGGGTGTTCTTTCCTTCGTTGCGGGACGCCTTGTGCCGAAGCGCTGGTTTCACGCCGACCGATTTCCGTGGCGCTGCCGCCCGTCGGAGCAAAAGCTGTGGAAGCTGCTTCGGGTCAAAAAGTGGCAGGCAAAGGTTCCCGACATGAGCCGCATATTCCCCAAGCTCATGCCCGCAAAGAAAATGACCAAGGAAAACTTCGATAATTTACCCCGCATGCTGGAGGAGACCTGCGTTGCGGAGTGTACGCATGCGCTGCTGTCCGTACTCGGACTTGCAATGCTGAAGATATGGCCCGGAGCGGGGGGCGTTCTGATAACGGTGATCTACATTGCGCTGGGCAATCTGCCGTTTATCATCATCCAGCGCTACAATCGCCCCCGCCTGCAAAAGCTGCTTATGATGCAGCAAAGAAAAAGATAGGAGGACCGCAAAAATGAAAACGCTGATCCTGAGCTGCAACGCCGGAGCGGGACACAATTCCTGCGCACTGGCGATAAAGGAAGCTTACCGCGCCCACGGTGAGACCTGCGATATCGTGGACGCATTACAATTTATATCGGAAAGAGCGTCTCGTTTCGTTTCCAACTGGCACACCCGCATTTACCGTCACGCTCCGAAGGTCTTCGGCGCCGGCTACCGGCGTGCGGAAGCCCACGAGGACGCTTTTCGTGAGGGCACGCCGCTGTACAAGATCATTTCTTCCGGTGCGGAGCGGCTGTATGAGTACATCCTTGACGGGGAGTACGACAACATCATCTGCACCCACGTCTTTCCCGCACTTGCGCTGACGGAGATGCGTAAGCGCCACGACTGCCCGCAGCTTATAATGAGCTACGTTTCCACGGACTACACCTGCTCTCCCAGCACGGCGGACTCCTCGCTCGACTGGTACTTCATCCCGTCGCCCTTGCTGGCGGATGAGTTCAGCGGGCAGGGGATCCCGGAGGAAAAGCTGGTCGCAAGCGGAATGCCCGTGAAGGAGATATTCTACCGCCGCATACCGCTTGAGGAGGGAAAGACCGCACTTGGCATAGACCCGACGCATCGGCACATTCTGATGATGTGCGGCAGCATGGGCTGCGGTCCGATGGAGGACATCATACTGTACTTCAGATCCCTGCTCTCGGAGGAGCAGGAGCTCAGCGTCATATGCGGTACGAACGAGGATCTGTACAGAAGGCTGCAAAGGATCACTGCCCAGTATCCGCAGATACACATCTACGGAAAGGTCGACAATGTGCCGCAGCTTATGCAGGCGTCCGACGTCTTTATGACGAAGCCAGGCGGTCTGAGTACGTCCGAGGCAATGGCGGCAGGACTGCCGATGGTGCTTATTGATGCGGTCGCCGGCTGCGAGGCGCACAATCTGGACTACTTTGTGAGTAACGGTATGGCGGTCACGGAGGATACGCCGAAGGCGATAGCAGACCTTACGCTGAAGCTTTTAAATGAGCCGGAGCTTCTTTCAAAAATGCGTGCTGCGATGCCGCAGGTATCCTGCACTGCGCCCGAAGCGGTCTATAGCTGGATTCGGGATCATAAGGAGTAAAGAGTATGATGAAAGCGGAGGATGCGCTGAAAAAGCTCATGGACGGAAATCGGCGTTACCGCAGCTCGGACAGGAGTCTTGGAGACGTCTCACTCTCAAGCAGGCTCAGAACGTGCCGGGAGGGGCAGAAGCCCTATGCGATAGTCATTGCCTGTTCCGATTCCCGTGTCATTCCGGAAAGCATTTTCGGCGCCGGGATAGGCGAGCTGTTCGTCATCAGAGTGGCGGGGAACGTGATCGACAATCACCAGCTCGGCAGCATCGAGTACGCCGCCGAGCATCTGGGCTGCAAGCTCATCATGGTGCTGGGACACGATCACTGCGGTGCGGTCGATGCGGCGATAAACCACGATCCCGACGGGTATATTAAGTTTATCACCGACGAGATACGGCTCGCCATCGGCGATGAGAGCGACGATTACGCCGCCTGCTGTCTGAACGTAAAGCACAGCATGGAAATGATCGAAAGCAGCATTGAGATACGCCGTGAGGAGACCCACGGCCTCAAGGTCGTCGGAGCGCTCTACCGCATTGAAAGCGGCGCCGTCGAGCTGATATGAAGACTTTAGAGGCAAATAAAAAGAACCGTGCATCGCACGGTTCTTTTTGCATATTCGGTTTTACTCCGTCCAAAAGAGGGAGTCGTCGTGTAAGATCCAGTCCGAGACCTCGACGGTGCGGAAGTCCTCGTCGCCCGTGCGGATGATGACCCGTGAGATGCCGGCGTTGATTATCTGCCGGCGGCACATGGAGCAGCTCGTCGCATCGTGCAGCAGATCATGCGTTACGGCGTCCCTGCCGACGAGGTACAGCGTTGAGCCGAGCATATCACGCCTTGATGCGGATATGATGGCGTTTGCCTCCGCATGAACGGAGCGGCACAGCTCGTAGCGCTCACCGGATGGGATCTTCATTTCAATGCGGGCGCAGCGCCCGGCGTCGGTGCAGTTTATCCTGCCTCTGGGTGCGCCGTTGTAGCCCGTCGATATGATCTCGTCGCTGCGGACGATTATTGCACCGTACATCCTCCGCAGACAGGTGGAGCGCTGAAGCACGGCGTCTGCAATGTCTAGATAGTAATTTTCCTTACTCCTGCGTCTGTCCATTTTTCTCCTCCTGCTTTATGACCTTGGGCGAGCTTTTCTTTATGTGGTTGCCGAGTATCTCCGAAACCTCGGATATGGTGACGAATGCGGAGACGTCCGACTCGCTGATGATGCGCTTCAGCTCCGAGACCTCAACTCTCGTGATGACGCAGTACAAAACGGTCTTTTTGCTGCCGCTGACAAGTCCCTCCGCTGAAATAAAGGTGCAGGTGCGCCCCAAACGGCGGTAAATGCTGTCGGCAAGCTCGTCTGCGTTGTCGGTGATTATCATTGCCGCCTTTGCCTGCTCCAGCCCGACCTCCACGAGGTCGATTATCTTGAAGGTGATGAAGTAGGTGAGCAGGGAGAACATTGCACTCTGCCACGAGAAGCAGAAGCCTGCAACGGAGTAGATGATGATGTTTATGATGAATATGATACCGCCCGTGGAGACGCTGACCTTTTTGGACAGCAGCATCGCTGCGATCTCGGTGCCGTCGAGACAGCCGCCGAAGCGCAGCACCGTACCCACGCCGATGCCGAGCAGAACGCCGCCGAACACGACGGCAAGGAGCTTGGACTCCGTTGCGTAGCCGATGCCGGAGAACACCTCAAGCAGCGAGGAAAACAGCAGTATCGCAAGCAGCCCCCGGAACAGGAAGCGCTTGCCGAGCGCCTTGTAGCCCACAAAGAAAAACGGTATGTTGATAACGACGATGAGTATGCTCAGCGGTATTCCGGTGAGCTTTCCGATTATCATGCTCACGCCCGTTACGCCGCCGTCGAGTATCGTGTTGTGCAGCAGGAAGCATTCGACGGAAAATGCGGCACAGGCTGAGCCGAGCAGTATCATTAAAACGGGGAACAGGTGTTCCTTAAATATGCGCTTCAAGTTATCACTCCAAAAAAACAAATGCCATATAAATAATTATACGGCATAAGCTTAAAAAAATCAAATTTAATCTCCCTCGACCATGCGGTAGCCGACACCGATCTCGGTGAAGATATAGCGAGGCTCGGCTGGGTTTTTCTCTATCTTGCGGCGGATGTTCGCCATGTGGACACGCAGGGTCTGATTGTTGCCCTTGGTGCCGGGGCCCCACAGCTCCTTGATGATGTAGTCGTAGGTCAGAACCTTTCCGGCGCACTTGCCCAGAAGCCCCACGATCTTGTACTCGTTATGCGTCATGTTCGTGTTGACGCCGCCGACAAAGACCTGGTGCTTGTCGTAGTCTATCTCAAGGTCGCCCGCCTTGAACTTGCCCGTGGTGGCGATGGCCTCGTTGGCAAGCCCGGTGCGGGTGTGACGTATGGCGGTGCGGATGCGGGCAAGCAGCTCGCCTGCGCCGAAGGGCTTGGTTATGTAATCGTCCGCACCGAGGTCGAGTGCCTCCACCTTGTCACGCTCGTGCGCTCTGGCGGATACGACGACGATGGGCAAAAGCGTCCACTCACGGACGGATTTGATTATTTGCAGCCCGTCGATGTCCGGCAGACCGAGGTCGAGAACGATAAGGTCGGGGCAGTGCGAGGTTATCATGGAATACGCCTCGGCACCCGAACGGGCAATGATGACGTCGTAGTCGTTCGACACGAGTATGGTGCGCAGGAAGTTGGTTATGCTGCGCTCGTCCTCAACGACAAGGATCTTATCTCGAATGTTCATGTCTCATCCTCCAGAGGTAAAGTGAATTTGAAAACGGCGCCGCCTTTCGGCAGGTTGTCGGCGCTGATGCTGCCGCCGTGGGCGTCGATTATTGCATTGCAGACGGCAAGGCCTATGCCGCGGAACTTGTTCCGATCCGAGGGCAGGAGCTGCCCTTTGAAGAGGTCGGGGAGTATCTCGGAGTCTATGCCCACACCGTCGTCCGAGACGGATACAACAGCCGTCTTCCCGACGACCTCGACGTTTATCCCGATAGTTGTGACCTTCTCACCGTGATGCACCGAGTTGTCGAGAATGTTCATAAGCACCTGCTCTATGAGCAGAGCGTCCACGCTGACGACGACCGGCTCCTGCGGGATGCGGATGTCGAGCGCAATGTCGGGGTTGCGCTTTTTGAAGTTTGCACAGCACTCTCCGATTATCTCCTCCACAAGCTCAGGTGAGCGTGTTATGCAGACCTGCTCCTTGTCGCTCATTCGGGTGATGGACAGGAGATTCTCGACCATGCGCACGAGCCATTCGGCGTCCGCCTTCGCATCGCCGAGAAGGAGCCGCTGCTCCTCAAGGCTCAGATGCTCGCCCTCGTCCATGACCGTGCTTATGGAGCCGATGATGGAGGTCAGCGGCGTTCGCAGATCGTGCGACACGGCACGCAGAAGGTTTGAGCGGAGCTGCGCCTGCTGAGCCTCGTGCCGGATGCGCTCCGACTCCTTTGCGCTCGTGGTGAGCGTCGATATAACGAGGGACACGGCAAGCATGGTGATAAAGGTGATGGGGTAGCCGTATATCGAGAAGTTCAGCTTCATATACGGATAGGTGAAGGCATAGTTCGTGCCGATGACGCTCAGCACCGATGCGATGATACCGTAAAAATATCCGTCCGTCAGGAGGGATATGACCGTCACCGCCAGCACGAAGATGAGCGAAACGTAAAAGTCCGAGTCGGCGACCTTGTGCAGCATGGCGCAGACAAGGCAGGCGATGCCCAGCGACGCTATTAAGATGAGCCAGTTGCGCAGCAGCCGCTTAAATGACAGGCGTGCTTTTGTCGGTTTTTTGAGCTTCATATAATCACCGCCTAAATTATATCATGTAATATATAAATAGTGTGTTAAGAAATTTATACGAAAGGCTGTAAAAAGCTGTTGTGCTGTGTCGGGAAATGCGGTATAATGAACAAAAAACCGGGATATGAACATTTTCGGAGGAGGTATTTAATGAAAACCGTATTCATCGTAAACCCCAAGGCAGGTGCGGGCGATGCGGAGGCAAAGATCAGAGAGGAGATCGCAAAGCTTCCGAACAGTGACGAGTGCAGCGTTTACGTCACGAAGGGCGTCGGCGATGCGACTCGCTTCGTCGAGGAGCTGTGCGGCAGCGAGCACGGCGGTCTGCGCCTTATCGCCTGCGGCGGCGACGGCACGATAAACGAGGTGTTTTCCGGCGCCGTCGGCAAGGAAAACGTCACCGTGTCCTGCTACCCCTGCGGCAGCGGCAACGATTTCGTGAAGTGCTTCGGCGGAGCGGAAGCGTTCTCCGACATCGCAAGGCTCGTGGATGCCGAGGCAAAGCCGCTTGACGTGCTGAAGGTCGGCGACAGGTACAGCTTCAACGTAACGAACTTCGGCTTCGACACCGTGGTTGCAATGACGATAAACGAGGAGCGCTCAAAAACGGGACACGGCAACAAGAACGCCTACACCAAGGGCGTCGTCAAGGCGCTGCTCACCGGCATGAAAAACGAGTGCAGCGTCAAGGCCGACGGCGAGCTGTTAAACCCGGAGGGCAAGTGCCTGCTCTGCACCGTCGCAAACGGTCAGTACGTCGGCGGCTCGTTTAAGTGCGCACCGAGGGCGAAAACCGACGACGGCTATATCGAGGTTTGCCTTGTTAAGTGCATTTCGAGGCTGCGCTTTGTGAAGCTGCTCACCCCATACACGAACGGAGAGCATCTCGACTGCGGCAAGTTCGACGATATAATCGAGTACCGCCGTGCAAAGAAGGTCGAGGTCGAAGCGCCGGAGGGCTTTGCGTATTCGCTCGACGGCGAGATAGTCTCGGAGCCTCGCTTTACGATCGAGATACTGCCCGGAGCGCTGTCGTTTGCGTATTGACGGAATTATGCCGCCTGTGTCTTGACGCAGGCGGCTTGCAGTATTATGATATAAAAAACGAAGAACGGAGGGAAAGCCGTGGATTTGGCACAGATATTGGTCGCCGTTGCGGTCGCCGCCATTGCGGTGATGATCACGGTTCGGGTGCGCACAAAAAAGGAGCAGCAGGCAAGAAAAGAGAAGGCTCTCAAGGATAAGCGCTCAGGCAAAACGAGCAACGCAAATAAAAGAAAAAAGAAAACGAAATGAAATTTTAAAAATAGTGTTGACAAAACGCTGAAAATCTGTTATATTAACTGAGCCGTGGCCGAGTGGTTCAGTCGGTTAGAACGCCGGCCTGTCACGCCGGAGGTCGAGGGTTCAAGTCCCTTCTCGGTCGCCACAAGATGCCCCTTTTTTAAGGGGCATCAACTTTGCTGCTGTAGCTCAGTAGGTAGAGCGCATCCTTGGTAAGGATGAGGTCGGCAGTTCGAATCTGCCCAGCAGCTCCAAAACAGCCGTCACGAAAGTGACGGCTGTTTTGCTATATATCAAAAAATCAATGGCTTTTTTGATACATAGCAAAACACGCTGCGTTTTTACCGTTGACTCGGACAAGAAGCGGCTCGCCTCGACTATGTAAATCTGCGTCGGAAGCGTTTGCGCTTAAAGTGATTATGTTGTGGTTGCCTTTTCTTCAATTGTCAATTGACAATGGTTGATAACGCAGAGCTTCCGTTTGCAAAGAGAAGACTGTCGGTTTTCGTATAATATTCCTTATTTCGCAAATGCTAACACGGCAAAGACTAAAAAGGAGATAAATATATGAAAGCAACAGGGATAGTCCGTAGAATCGATGATCGCGGTATAATAACACAAAGAGGATTATGCTGCATAAACACTGGGGTTTTGCTGATTTTGTCCAAGAATTAGATTCGAGGCCCGGGCATAATTCGACTTTAATATGCCCGAAAGGAGGAGCCAGTTTATAGGCAGCCGAGCAAAACATATTTAATAACCTGTCACACAGAAAAGCCGAATGAGCACTGAAACTCATTCGGCTTTTCCTATTTCACGGGGAGGATAAGGATGAAAAAACAAGGTGTGCTGATCTATGATGATGTAATCGGTCGAATGGACATTCGCTTCGGACCGCCGGATTACTACGGCGGTCTTCACTGCGGAGAACGGCTGGAGGTGCTGCTTGACGGAGAATGGATCCCGACGAGAACTGAACTCGGTGAGTTCTGATGATTTTTCTCTCCCGCTGCATATTTTTCGTGTCTACTTTTCTTGACTACTACAAAGCAAAAAGCGGCGGAGATAAATCAACCCCGTCATTCAAACGGTACATTTCCGACCACCGTCCTGAACACGCACTGCGCTTTTCCAAATGCGGTTACCGCAAGGACGGCGAGATAACGAATATTCCGCTCTACCTTGCAGGAAAAACCAAGGCGCTCGGCACGGATATGACGGCAATGGAAGAATCCTTCCCGTTTGTATCCAAAGCCTTTCCGATCTTAACAGAAGCCCAAATGAGGGGCTAATAAGAATCCCCGATCGTCATGCCTTATTTCCCTACCCCGTGGAAAGTAACAAAACACAAGGATTAAATCCATCGCTTTATAAACCGTTGCGTTTTTGCGAGAAATATGATATTTATATTTTTAACAGCCAAGACCGACTGTTCCTATTTTGCGAGTTGATTCTGCTTGAATCGAGGCTGACGGTATGGATATAAGCTATAAAAAGCTCTGGAAATTGCTGATTGACAGGGATATGAAGAAGAAAGACCTTGAAAAGGCTGCAGGCATCAGCAACTATGTCATTTCCAAAATGACCAGGAATAAAAATATCACGGTTGAAACCGTGGGAAAGATCTGCAAAGCATTGAACTGTACGCCGAATGACATAATGGAATTTGCATCCGACAGTGAGATTTGATAATGCTTTAGTATGCTGTCTTTGGTAAATGCACATTCGGAATCGTCCTGACGAGAAGCAAATAAAACTGCCAAAGGACATTCTTTGCGTGAGAGAGAGAAAGCGAGAGATTTCCCCTATGAAACGGAATACGAAACAGCTGCTCCCTATGATCCTGGTTTTTACAATCATTGCGGCGGCCTATTCCTGCCGGATACTGGCCTTGCTCGACATCGGCGGCGCTTGGGTGAGCTATATCCGTGCGGCGCTGTATTTACTGCTGTTCTCCCTGTGGGGCTATTCCATTGACCGACGCATTATACAGAAGCAGACACGGCACTGCCTGCGCCTGACCGCGGCGCTGATGCTGGTGTGGCTTATTTTGCGCACGCTGAAATATGAGTTTGTCACCGACCTGACAGTGGCGCGGTACATTTGGTATCTCTACTATTTGCCCATGCTGTTTATACCGCTGCTGGGAGTGTATATTGCGCTGACACTGGGGAAGCCAGAGGAATACCGTCTGACCGAAAGGGCCGGCTTTTTGGCCGCTGTGCCGAGCATACTGCTTTTGCTGGTGATCACCAACGATCTGCACCAGCAGGTGTTTGCATTCAACAGCGGTGTGCCGGGTGTGCCGGACAATTATGGCTATTCCCACGGCATTTTTTACTTCTGCAGTCTGGGCTGGATGGTGGTCTGCATGACCTTTTCGCTTATCCTCCTTTTGAAGAAAAGCCGCATCCCCAGCGGCAACAAAAAAAGGATGAGGCCGTTTGTGGCAGCCTGCATAATGATTTTGTATGCGCTTTTGTATCTGTCGGATCTACCGGCTATACGCTGGTGGCTCGGGGATATGAATGTGACATTTTGCCTTTTATATATGGCAATTTATGAAAGCTGTATACGCTGCCGAATGATACAGTCCAATACGGGGTATGTGGAGATGTTCGAGGCGACAACGCTGGCGGCGTGCATTGCAGACCGCAACGGGAATATCGTTCTCCGTTCCCGGGCTGCAAATGAAGATATGGTTTGCCCGAAGGAGGGCGTTCCGATCATCCGGCCCAACGGAATACGTATCTCCTCGGCGCCCATCAGCGGCGGCTATGTCGTATGGCAGGATAATGTGCGCCCGCTGACGGAGCTGTGCGCAAGACTGAGCGAAAACAAGACCATAATCAACAGCAACAAAGAGAAATTGCGGGAGGCCTATATTATACAGAAACAGCTGTATGAGCTGACGGAAAAAAACCGCATTTACGACGAGATGGAGGCGAGGTACGGAGAGCAGATCGCCAGAGTCGGACAACTGCTGCGGCAATGCGAGGGGGCCGCACCCGAGGAAATACAAAGCGCACTGAAAAGGATCCTGCTGCTCGGCACTTACATTAAGCGCAGCGCCAACCTGTACTTTCTCAGCCAGGAATATGAGCTTCTGCCGCAGCAGGAGCTTCGGCTGACCATAGACGAGGCGGTGCGGGTGATAACAGTTTGCGGCACGGAATGCAGTGTGGTCTACCACACGACCGGGCCTATGCGCTCGACAGAGGTGGCGCGGCTGCTTGGCCTTTTGAAGGTCGTGACGGAAGCGGCGATAGGCGGGCTGTATTCCCTGTTTATTTCCGTGTCCGACGACGAAATGGATCTGTCGGTGGAGTGTGCTGACGAGCTGTCCTTTTTGGCTTCTCCGGATGTGACGGTTCAGCAGGAGGACGGCTTGTGGCTTGTGCGCACAAGGATAGGAGGCGGGAGCGGTGCATAGAATAAAACAACTGGGCTTTAATGCCATTAAGGAAAGCTTTGACCGGCTTCCCACAGGCGTGTGTTTTTTTGACCGAACGGGCAGCATCGTCCTGTGCAA
>ULUE01041006.1_pt1 | contig 72267 bp, 85 predicted proteins | sample 1958211 | NCBI WGS metagenome assembly ULUE01 (sample SAMEA4835752, study PRJEB28245) | human gut metagenome | biome: gut microbiome; material: fecal sample | place: Denmark | collected 2008 | reverse complement strand
CTGTTGAGCCGCAACCGCGGCGGCGTGGTGCTGACAGCGGATGGCCGTGCTTGCCTTCTTGAAACAGAAGCCGGATTCTTCACGTGGCGAGATTGCGGACAAGATTTCCAAAACGGTCAGAACGGTTCAGAGAGCATTGGATTCTTTGAGAGACAAGGGGTATATACAGCGCGTCGGCTCCAAACAAGAGCCGTATTGGGAAGTGCTGAAATAATCAGCCTGTCAAAATGAGGTGAAAGAATACATGAACTACCAAGGATACATTATTTATCGTGAGCGACTTCGGCGAAACTGGAGTCAGGCGGGGCTGTGCAAAGGGATTTGCACAGTGTCATATCTGTCCAAAATTGAATCCGGTAAGGCTGAGCCGTCAGAGGAGATTGTGCGACTCCTCCTGGACCGGCTGGATTTGGAAATTGATCAAGAAATAGAGCGAGAAGCAGCTAAACTTGCAGATCAGGGCTGGGAGCTACTGTTTGCCGGCAGGTTTGCTAAACTGAGTGATCTGCTACATGGAAAGGATAAAGATCGCTATCGGGCTGTTCCTGCGTGGCTGGATCTGGCGTTGCTTTCTTCCGAAAAGCCGTTGGATACTGCACTGGAACCATGCATGGATACACGGCAATTGGCTCTGCAACGGATATTACAAGGGCGGGAAACTGAGGCGGTGCGACTCATACCTAACGCATATACCTACTTGACACTGGGCATGGCCGACTATAAAGCCGGAAACTACTCATCTGCAGTGGACGCGCTGCAGACTGCCTATGACTTGGCAAGCAGGGAAGGTACGGTGCGGATCATGCTGGAGGCGAGGCTCTTCCTCGGCAACGCCTATTGCAATCGGCACGATCTTCCCAATATGGAGCGTCACTATCGGTTGGCGCGGCGGCTGGCTGAGGATTTGCAAGATCAGAGAGCTCTTGGGGCCATTGGTTATAACACAGCATCGGCGTGGATCGAGACAGGCCGCTATGAGGATGCCTACATATGGTTCTCTAAGCAGGAAGAGTCAACGCTGATGTCACTGCACAAACTGGCAATCTGCTGTGAAAAAACCGGGCGGAGAGAGCAGGCCCTCAGCGTTTTGAAACAGGCAGAAGACATGGATACAGACGAGTTGGATCGATCGCTTGCGCTGCAGCTTCTTTGCCTTGTTCGGTATCGTGTGGAGCACCCGGACTATCTCACACGAGAGGATTATGGCTCGCTGCTTTTGGAAAGCTTTACCCGCCTTCGAGGAGAACTGCCCTCCGGCTTTGCAATCTTCCATCTGCCGTGGGTGCTAGAATGGTATAAGGCAACCAGACAATATAAGAAAGCCTGCGATCTGCTGGAGGAGTTTCCTGAGAAAACACTATAAAGCGTAATTTAGCCCGCATATTCAGAGGAACTTTCCCAAATATGCGGGCTATTATTTGTCTCACCGAACTGCTACACTATTTGCAGAGGTGATACATATGAAAACAGCGAAACTCTGGACACGAAACTTCCGCTTGGTGATTCTTGCATCCGCTATTGGTACAGTTGGCGCAATCGCAGGCGGTTTTGCATTAGCATTCTTGGTGTTTGATGAAACAGGCAGTACCCTGGCATCGGCTCTGATTGTAGCAATCCAGCTTTTGCCGCATCTTTTACTCCCGGTCCTGATTGCGCCATTTATGGACCGCCTGCCTCGCAAATCGTTTCTGGTGGCAGGCGATATCGCAAACGCCGTATTGCTGGCCGGAATGGGTTTGTGGCTGCTGTTTTTTGATTTTTCCTATGTAGGTTACCTGGCAGTGTCTTTGCTGTTGGCTTGCATTGGCGCAGTGGATGAGCTGGCATTCACCAGCATCTATCCGGAGCTGATCCCGGAAGGCGCAGAGCAAAAGGGCTATGCGGTGTCCTCTATGCTCTATCCGGTTTTGACGGTCATCATGACACCGTTAGCTGCTGTTCTTCTGGACACGCTTGGCGTCGCATGGATTTTGATCGCTCAAAGCGGCCTCTCCCTGGCGGCGGCCATCACAGAGAGCTTTATCCATCTGGATGAAACAGAACGGCAACACCGTACACCATACTCTCTGCAGGCTTGGGTTGGTGATATACGGGAGGCGGTGCTGTACTTAAAGGAGGAGCGTGGTCTTCGCAGCATCTACGAATATATGGCAGTTACAAACGGTGTTGCCAGCGGTTTTTCTCCTATTCTGGTAGCATTCTTTCGCACTTTTCCGGGCTTCACCGCCGCTATGTACTCAGCCTTTTCCGTGGTAGAGTTTGCCGGACGGACAATTGGCAGTGCGTTGCAATACCGAATCAAGATTCCTGATAAGAAGAAGTACGGCTTCGTGTTTTTTGTCTATCAGGTTTATGAAACCGTGGATATGTGTCTGCTCTGGCTGCCCTATCCGCTGATGCTGGTCAACCGTGGAATCTGCGGATTTCTCGGGAGCAACAGCGCAATTCTGCGAAGCGCAGCTGTGCAGCGTTATATCCCTGAAAAGCTTCGGTCTCGCATCAATGCATTCAACGGCGTACTGCTCACTGCCGGAGCAAGCGTTTTTTCACTGCTGATGGGTTTTCTTGGGGAAATTCTCGACTATCGTTGGTGTGTCACGATCGGCGGAGCTATCGCTATGCTTGCCAGTTGGCTTCTGATCTGGGGCAGGCGTAAGGACGTGCGTAGGATATATGAAACGGGCCATGACGAGATCGCACAATAATTTATGCCGGCTCTTACAGATTCTTACATATAGAGTTGGTGGTTTTCACCTTTTATGGTTTCTATGTATGCACCGCAGGGGCTTCCTGCGGTGTGTTTTCCTGTCTTAGCGTCCTCTGTCATAATCGTGGCTGCAAAATCGGGTCTGCTGCCGCCTTGCATCATTCCTCCGCTTGGCCTCCGCTTCCATGTCCCGGAGCTTCTTTCGGATGCTCGGCGGCGGCATCGTGAGCGCCTTGAGTTTTCTGACAAGAAACGGCATATAATTATCAACGGAGATGATGACCACGGTCCCGATAAAGTCAAGCTCCGACACGAGCTTTGCCGTATGCTCAAAGGCAAGGTCGAGCAGCAGAAGCACCTTCACCCTTGCCGCAGAGAGAAAGCTTCTGATCTCCGGCACGCTTCTTCTCGGATCGAGAGTCAGCATTGATGCACCGAGCTTGTTGAGTCCGTACAAGGCGATCGCCATTTCGGGTATCGTCGCAGAGCAGCAGGCGACGACGTCGCCCTTGCCCACGCCGAGAGCGGCAAAGGAGGCGGCACAGCCGTCGACGGTGCCGAGAAACTCGCCGTAGCTTATCTTGTTTCCGAAAAAGTTGATGGCGGTGTTTTTCTCAAATCCCTCGTTCTTCTCTCGCATATAGCTGTATATCGTCTTTTTCGGCGGCGTCGCATTTATTGCTTCCTCGCTGAAGAACTTCAGCCATGGCCTTTCCTGCGACGGCAGTCTTTTAAGGTCATTCATGTTGTTCCTCCTGCCATGTAATTGAATGTTTTCCCGATTTGCATATAACTACATACTTATTTGCCATATTTGTCAACTAAAAAATTATACAAATTCACTTGATTTATGTAATTATATACTTTTCATCAAAAATAATTGATAGTTTTGTAACATTTCAATAATTTTAAGCATTGGCGTGCGGGGTTTTTGCGCCGAATCGTTGACAATCTCAGGTGGGGGTATTATAATCACCCTATACAAAAAGTATAAAAATGTTTGAGGAGATATGGGCAAAACATGAATGAACAAAGCGTTATAACCGCAAAAGCGCCGTGGAAGGAGCATTTGGGTGATGTTCCTTTTACCCTCGATTACTTCCAGGGTTCCATGTTCGAGGCAGTCGCAAACATTGCGGAGAAGTACCCCGACAACGTCGCCTTCGATTTCTACGGCAAAGCCACCACCTACAAGGAGCTTATAAGGGAGATCGAGACCTGCGCCAAGGCACTCAAGACCATCGGCGTGCGTGAGGGCGACAGAGTTACCATTGCACTCCCCAACTGCCCGCAGGCGATACAGGTGTTTTACGCCGTGAACCTCGTCGGCGGCATCTGCAACATGATCCACCCGCTCTCCGCCGAGAAGGAGATCGAGTTCTACCTAAACGAGTCTCACTCCGTGACGGCGATCACCCTCGACCAGTTCTACGGCAAATTCGAGAACATCCGCAAAAACACGGGCGTTACGAATATCGTCATCGCAAGCGTAAAGGACGAGCTTTCAAAGCCTCTCAAAGCCGGCACCATGATAATGGACAGCATAAACAAGGTACAGAAGATCCCGGACGACGCTCCCGTCATCCGTTGGAAAGACTTTTTGAAGCTCAGCCGCCACTGCTTCTATAATTACAAGGTCGAGCGCAAGGGATCGGACCCGGCAGTCATCCTCTACTCCGGCGGCACCACGGGTACCACGAAGGGCATCCTTCTTTCAAACCTCAACTTCAACGCTCTCGGTCAGCAGGTCATCGCCGCAAACCCGATGTTCCGTGTCGGCGACAAGATGCTTGCCGCAATGCCGCTGTTCCACGGCTTCGGTCTCGGCGTCTGCATCCACACCATGCTGTCGCAGGGCGGCAGATGCATACTCATCCCCCGCTTCACCGCAGAGGACTATGCAAAGAAGGTCGTAAAGTGCAAGTGCAACTTCATTGCCGGCGTACCGACGCTTTATGAAGCGCTGCTGCGTCTGCCCTACATGAAGAACGCCGATCTCAGCTCTCTCAAGGGCGTGTTCTCCGGCGGCGACAGCCTGTCCGTCGAGCTTAAAAAGAAGTTCGACAAGTTCCTGTACGACCACAACAGCAAGGTGCAGATCCGTGAGGGCTTCGGCACCACCGAGTGCGTCACCGCATCCTGCCTCACGCCGCCGCATATGGCGAAGGAGGGCAGCATCGGTCTGCCGTTCCCCGACACCTATTACAAGATCGTCGAGCCGGGTACCGACAAGGAGCTTCCCTACGGCGAGGAGGGCGAGATACTTATCGCCGGACCCACCGTGATGATGGAGTATATAAACCACCCGCAGGAGACCGCTCAGACCCTCCGCCGTCATGCCGACGGCCTGACGTGGATATACACCGGCGACCTCGGCGTCATGGACAGCGAGGGCTTCATCTACTTCCGCGGCAGAGCAAAGCGCATGATAATCACCTCCGGCTACAACGTGTATCCCGGACAGATCGAGAACATTCTCGACGCAAACGAGCTTATCCACATGAGCTGCGTCATCGGCGTTCCCGACCCGTACAAGATGCAGAAGGTCAAGGCGTTTGTGATGCTCAAGCCCGGCGTCCCCGAAAACGACGACACCAAGGAGCTTATCCTTGCCTACTGCCGCAAGCACATCGCAAAGTATGCCATGCCCTACGACATCGAGTTCCGCAAGGAGCTTCCCAAGACCCTCGTCGGCAAGGTCGCATACCGTGTGCTTGAGGAGGAGGAAGCCGAAAAGCGCAAGGCAGCGGAGCAGACGGAGTCCGAAAACGCAGATAAGTGAGGCTTTCCGCAAAAAAAGCTTTACAAATGCTGCCGTTGGTGATAACATAAGTAAGCTTGACCCGTGTACTCAGTATCTGCGGCACCTTTCAGCCCTCTTACTTGGTCATTGGGTATGAAATATTATTGAAAGGGGTATCATTATGATCACCAAAGAGACTAAGACCAACGTTATCGCAGAAAACAGAACTCACGAGACCGACACCGGTTCTCCCGAAGTTCAGATCGCCATTCTCACTCAGCGCATCCGTGAGCTGACCGCTCACCTCAAGGTTCATCCCAACGACGACCACAGCCGTCTCGGTATGTACAAGATGGTTGGTAAGCGCCGCAGACTGCTCGACTACCTCGCAAAGAAGGACATCGAGCGTTACCGTGCGATCATTGCAAAGCTGGGCATCCGCAAGTAAGCCCGCACTTTTCCGAAGGGTATGAAGGTATTTTAAGGCAGACAATTTCATATTGTCTGCCTTTTATCTTAAAATGCTTTGGCATTTTAAGATAAAAGGACGCCACATTTTTGTGAAAAGTGTTTCACAAAAATCTCGCTACGCTCGTCAAAAAGTCTGACGAAGCAGACGTTTTTGATGGCTATAATCCGATTTGAGCGGGACCTTGTCCCCTCAAACTCCCCCTGCTGCCCCATGGTTTTGTATTCTTGCTTTCTCAGCAAATGCCCTGAAAGCTAAAATTAATATCTTAAAATGCTTTGGCATTTTAAGATATAAGGACACTACATCTACACATTCGGGAGTCGGATAGCTTAGTATTTGAAAATGCGCCGAGCATCGGCGTATTTTCAAGTGCTATGCTCCGATTCCCGATACAAAGAAAGGAGTCATACGAATGATAATCAAGCACAAGGAATTCCCCAATTACAGAAAGTTCGAGATCGAATACGAAGGCCGCCCCCTGAAGATGGAGATCGGCAAGATGGCGGAGCTTTGCAACGCCGCAGTTCTGGTCACCTACGGTGAGACCACCGTTTTGGTCACCTGCACCGCTTCCGCACGTCCCAAGGACGGCATCGACTACTTCCCCCTTGCCGTCGACTTCAACGAAAAGCTGTACGCAGTCGGTCGCATCCCCGGCAGCTTCATGCGTCGTGAAGGCAAGCCCAGCCTGCCCGCAGTGCTGGCGTCCCGCCTCATCGACCGCCCCATGCGTCCCCTGTTCCCCTCCGACCTGCGCAACGACGTCGTCATTGCCTGCGAGGTGCTTTCCGTCGACCGTGACTGCAGCCCCGAAATTACCGCAATGATCGGCGCTTCCGCAGCCGTCTCCATTTCCGACGTTCCGTTTAACGGACCCATCGCCGGCATCGTTCTCGGCTGGGACAGTGAGAAGTATCTCTTCAACCCCACCGAGGAGCAGCGCAAGACCAACCGCATGACCACCACCATCGCCGCAACCCACAAGAAGATCGTCATGATCGAGTCCGAGGCGGATCAGGTTCCCGACGAGGTCATGTACGAGGGCATCGTTCAGGCGCACGAGCATCTTCAGCCCGTCCTCGACCTCATCGACACGATGGTGAAGGAAGTCGGCAAGCCCAAGTTTGAGTATGAGCATGCCTCCTTCGACGAGGAGCTGTTTAACGAGCTCGTCGAGAACGAGTTCGAGGGCATGGAGTACTGCATGGACACCGACGACAAGAACGTCCGTGAAGCCCGTGTCAACGAGTGGGTCGCCGCCATGGAGGAGAAGTACTCCGAGGAGCATCCCGACATGATGCAGTTCATGGACGAGATCCTCTACAAGCTTCAGAAGAAGGTCGTTAAGAAGTGGCTGCTCATGGGCAAGCGTGTCGACGGCCGTGCAATGAACGAGATCCGTCCCCTCGGCGCCGAGGTCGGCATCATCCCCAGAGTCCACGGCTCCGGTCTCTTCACCCGCGGTCAGACTCAGGTCCTTTCCATCGCCACCCTCGCAACTCTGTCCATGTCCCAGAAGCTCGACACCATTTGGGAAGAGGAAGAGAAGCGCTTCATGCATCACTACAATATGCCCGCATACTCCACGGGTGAAGCCCGTGCCAGCCGCAGCACCGGCCGCCGTGAATACGGCCACGGCGCTCTCGTCGAGAAGGCGCTGGAAAGCGTCATTCCCTCCGTCGAGGACTTCCCCTATGCAATCCGTGTAGTCTCCGAGGTCCTGTCCTCCAACGGCTCCACCTCTCAGGGCTCCATCTGCGGCACCACCCTCGCACTCATGGACGCAGGCGTCCCCATCAAGGCGCCCGTCGCCGGCATCTCCTGCGGTCTTATTCAGGACGGCGACGACTTCACCACCTTCATCGACATTCAGGGCGTTGAGGACTTCCACGGCGAGATGGACTTCAAGGTCGCAGGCACCAAGGCGGGCATCACCGCCATTCAGATGGACCTTAAAAACGACGGACTCAAGCACGAGATCGTCAAGGAAGCGTTCAAGATCACCCGTGAAGCTCGCTTCCAGATCCTCGACGAGGTCATGCTCCCCGTCATTTCCGAGCCTCGCAAGGAGCTTGCAAAGACCGCTCCCAAGATGATACAGATGAAGATCAACCCCGACAAGATCCGTGAGGTCATCGGCTCCGGCGGCAAGGTCATTCAGAAGATCACCGCCGACACCGGCTGCAAGATCGACATCGATGACGACGGCTCCATCTACATCGCCTCCGAGGACATCGAGGCATGCCGTGCAGCCCGCACCACCATCGAGAACATTGTTTTCGAGCCTGAGGTCGGCGCTCTGTACTATGGTAAGGTCAGCAACATCCGCTCCGAGTTCGGCGCTTGGGTCGAGCTTGCTCCGGGCAAGGACGGTCTCGTCAAGATAAAAGATCTTGAGTTCAAGCGCACCGAAAAGGTCGAGGACGTTCTCAATGTCGGCGACATGACTTGGGTCAAGGTCATGAACATCGACGACCGCGGCCGCATCGACCTCTCCCGCAAGGACGCACTTCGCGAAAGAGGCGAAGCCTAAATCAGATAAAAAGCTCCCGATTTATTAAAATCGGGAGCTTTTTGCGGCTGTTTAGGTATAAAAAAATTCCGGCTCAATGAGCCGGAATTTTTTATTGTAAGTATCGACGCTTAGCCGAGAGTGAGCTTTCTCGCTGCACGGTTCTTGCCGTAGATCGCCGTACCGACGAGGTAGATAACTGCGCAGGTAATGCCGATTATGTATGCAACGGTCCAATCGAGGCCGAAGCCGATGGGGTTCTGCATAATGTAGGTGATGGTGATGAATGCATAGAACGCACCGGGGATAAGCGGCATCCAAGCCCACTTTGCCTTGCCGTTCTCGAACATCCAAACCGTGATGCTGATGAATGCAAACAGTGCGAGGGTCTGGTTTGCCCATGCGAAGTAACGCCACAGCATCGTGAAGCCTTCGCTGCTGAACTTTGCCCATACGAGGATTGCCGCAACGATGACAAAGATGATAGACGCAAGACCGAGGCGCTTGCCGTTGGAGTCCTGCTTGATGTGGAAGGAGTCGGACACGGTCAGACGGAGCGCACGAAGTGCGGTGTCGCCGGAGGTGATGGGAAGGATGATAACGCCGAGGAGGGCGATGATGCCGCCGACAGTGCCGAGAGCATCCTTGCAGACGATGCCGACAACGCCGGTTGCGCCGGTGGCAGCTGCGCCCTGAATGGTGTTGAATACGCCCATTGCGCCGGCAGCCCAAACCATTGCGATGAAGCCTTCAAGAATCATCATCCAGTAGAAGGTGGTGCGGCCCTGACGCTCGCTCTTCATGGTGCGGGAGATGATTGCGGTCTGGGTGGAGTGGAAGCCGGAGAGAATGCCGCAGGCGACGGTTACGAAGAAGATGGGCAGGAAGTGTCCGGCCTTGAAGTAGTCACCGTAAGCAACGGAAATGAGACCGTTGTTGTAGTTCCAAGTGTTGTTCCAGACCTCGACCAGGGGGTAGCCCTTGACGAAGATCATGACGAAAATGCCGATTGCGGAGAAGAGAAGAATGCCGCCGAAGATGGGGTAGATGCGGCCGATGATCTTGTCGATGGGGAATACGGTCGCTACGAGGTAGTAAACGAAGATAGCGCCGTAAATGACCCAAGTCCAAACGTTGGTTGCAGCGCCGTCAAGTCCGAATACCTGAGTTGCCGCAATGTCGCCGGGGGTGTAGATGAAAACTGCGCCGACGAGGAGAAGCAGCACGCAGAGGAAGATGTTGTAGACGGTAAATACGCCCTTGTTGGTGTACTTCTTGATCATGTCGGGCATCTGGCTGCCGCCGTCACGCAGGCAGATCATGCCGGAGAAGTAGTCGTGCATTGCACCGCCGATGATGTTGCCGATGGGGATGGTGACGAATGCGATGGGTCCGAACAGGATGCCCTGGATAGGTCCGAGAATGGGGCCCGTGCCGGCAATGTTCAGAAGGTTGATAAGGCTGTTCTTCCAGCCCTTCATGGGGACATAGTCAACGCCGTCGTTCTTGGTGTACGCCGGGGTCTTTCTGTCGTCCGGTCCGAAGACCTTTTCGCAGAACTTGCCGTACAGCGCAGCTCCGACGAACAGGACCACAAGACCGATAATAAATGTAGTCATACGAATATCCTCCCTTATTCGATTAAATGCGGGCTTTTTCGACGGAGTCACTATCCCCGTCGGTTCGGTTGCCCTGACTAACTGCATTCTACTGCGCCGCAATCAAAAAATCAATGTTAATTATTCGTCATGGCGTTAAGATTTCGTTAATATTAACGGTTTGTTCATAAATTTGTCCGTTTTCAGCGGACAAATCGTGCTAATGTTGCCCTGTCAAGGACTGTCGTGCGTCTTTATGAATTATTTTATGTTAAGCTGACACGACCGCTGCAGGTCCTCATCCGCCTTGCGGACTTCTGCTCCGTAAGCGGGAGCTACATCCCCGGCAGAGCCGATAAACGAAACGATAAGCAAAAAGCCGCAGGCGGCGCCTGCGGCTTTTTGCTTCAAATCACTTTGTGTAGTTGTCGAAATAGCCCTGGATGTAGATTATCGGGGTACCCTTGTCGCCGGAGCCGGAGGTCAGGTCGCACAGCGAGCCGATGAGGTCGGTGAGCTGCCTGGGGGTCGTTCCCTCGGACGACATATCGCCCTTGAGGTCTGCGTCCTTCTCCCTGATCTTCTCGGAGATCGCCGCCTTGAGCGCCTCGCCCGAAAGCCCGGCAAACTCGTTGTCCGCAAGGTACTTGAGCTTCAGCTCGTTCGGCGTTCCGCAAAGCCCGGAGGTGTAGCCGGGGGAGACCACGGGGTCTGCAAGCTCCCAGATCTTGCCCGCCGGATCCTTGAATGCGCCGTCGCCGTACACCAGCACCTCGATGCGCTTGCCGAGCCTTTCAAAAAGCAGCTTCTGCACACGCTCAACAAAGCTCTGGCAGTCCACGGGGAAGAGCTTCACCGTGTCCTCGGTCGCCTTGTTGGAACCGAGAAGACCGCAATAATTATTGTAGCCGCTGTCGCCGACCGGCTCATTAAGAATATCGTCGAGACCGCAAACGGTGTTTGCACCCGCCTTCTTAAGCTGGCGCTTCGTCCTCGCTCTCGTGTGGATGTCGCAGCACAGCACGTCCTTCGTGTAGTCGAGGATCGTCGCCGCTCTGTTGGCGAACACGATCTCGCAGTCGCAGCCGCAGTCGGTGATGAGCTGCTTGTAGTACGCAACGTAGTCGACGCCGGTGAAGGGGTGCGGGTTGTAGCCGAACAGCTCACGGTAGCGCTCCTCGCTGAGAACGTCGGCGTAGGGATCAACGCCCTTTTCGTCGAGCATATCTACGTCAAACAGGTGATTGCCGACCTCGTCGGAGGGGTAGCTGAGCATGAGGGTTATTTTCTTTGCGCCCTTGGCGATGCCTCTCAGACAGATGGCAAAGCGGTTGCGGCTGAGGATGGGGAAGATGACGCCGATGTGTCCCGACGGAAACTTCTGGCGCACGTCCTGTGCGATGTCGTCCACGCTTGCGTAGTTGCCCTGCGCCCTTGCGAGGATGGACTCGGTAATGCCCAAAACGTCCTTTTCGCCGACGGTGATACCCTCCTGCTCGATGCAGCTGCAAAGGCAGTCGCACACGATCTGCGCAAGGTCGTCGCCCTCTCGGATGATGGGCGCTCTCACGCCTCTGACAACGGTTCCGATTGTTCTTTCCATTTGCTTCTCCTTATCCGCCGATGATCGGCTCATAAAAAATCACGAAGGGTATTTTAACACAGGGAGCATGGCGTGTCGAGTATTTTTTCTTGAAATTTCAGTGAATTTTTGTGATTTTCAAAAGCGACCTCACCGTCATTTTTCGAAATTTGTATAAACTTTTTACACATAAGTGTTGATTTATTCTGTGCGGTGTGTTATTATTATAACACACATCCGCCGAGGACGGCGCCCCCCGCCGTCCGCCCCGGAGCAGGAAAGCCCCCTGCTCCGGGGCCGTTGTGCTTTTTCGGGGCTTTTTCGGCGCAAAAAGAGGCATCGGACGATGCCTCTTGATCTTTACTTTGCGTGGTAGAGCTTTTTTGCCTGGTACTTCGGCTCGTAGGTGATATTAACGCCGAGCTTCTGGAACAGATTCTCGTCCACCCTCGACAGGATGACCGTCGAGTGCGCCTCGCAGCCACGGAGCTTTCCGAGCTGATCCGTCGCCAGCTCCGCAAGCGGATTCGTGACGGCGCAGATCGCCAGTGCGATAAGCAGCTCGTCGGTGTGCAGTCTCGGATTGTGGTTGCCGAGATGCTCGACCTTGAGGTGCTGTATGGGTTCGATGACGCTGGGGGCGATGAGCAGCAGCTCCTTGTTGATGCCCGCAAGCTTCTTGAGCGAATTCATAAGGCAGGCGGAGCTTGCGCCGAGCAGGGAGCTGGTCTTGCCCGTGACTATGCTGCCGTCCGGCAGCTCAAGCGCCACGGCGGGAGCGCCCGTCTCCTCCGCTCTTGCGTTTGCCGCTGCGACCACGGGTCGGTCGGCGGAGGAAATGTCGTGCGAATTCATTATAAGCTCGATCTTGCGCAGCTCTTCGGGAGAGCCGAGACCCTGACGCAGGGCGCAGGCGGCGGCGTAGTAGCGGCGGATGATCTCCTGACGGGACGCCTCCTTGCAGGCGTCGTCGTCGCTGATGCAGAAGCCCGCCATGTTGACGCCCATGTCCGTGGGGCTTTTGTAGGCGCTCTCGCCGTAGATCCTCGTCAGAATGGCGTTGAGCACCGGGAATATCTCCACGTCACGGTTATAGTTGACGGTGGTGACGCCGTAGGCTTCGAGGTGGAAGGGGTCTATCATGTTCACGTCGTCGAGGTCGGCGGTCGCCGCCTCGTATGCGAGGTTCACGGGGTGCTTGAGCGGAAGATTCCAAATGGGGAAGGTCTCAAACTTCGCATAGCCCGCAGCGACGCCGCGCTCATGCTCATGGTAGAGCTGGCTTAAACAGGTCGCCATTTTGCCGCTGCCGGGACCGGGTGCGGTCACGACGACGAGGCTGCGCTCTGTCTCGATGTAATCGTTTTTACCGAAGCCGTCCTCGGAGACGATGAGCTTCACGTTGGAGGGGTAGTCGGGGATTATGTAGTGGCGGTAGACCTTCACGCCGAGCGACTCAAGGCGCTTCTGGAACTTCTCCGCCGCAGGCTGACTGCGGTAGTGCGTGATGACGACGCTGCCGACGTACAGTCCGATGCCCCGGAATGCGTCAATGAGACGCAGCGTGTCCTCGTCGTAGGTGATGCCGAGGTCGCCCCGGCGCTTGTTGCGCTCGATGTCGTCAGCCGAGATGGCGATGACGATCTCCGCCTCGTCCTTCATCTTGAGCAGCATCTTCACCTTGCTGTCCGGCTCAAAGCCCGGAAGCACCCTCGACGCATGGTAATCGTCGAACAGCTTACCGCCGAATTCGAGGTACAGCTTACCGCCGAATTTTCTTATTCTGTCCCTGATATTCTGGGACTGCATCTGCATATATTTTGCGTTGTCAAACCCGATCTTCACCTTAAAAGCCCCTCCGAAAAATCAATAAATACAAATAAAAATTTTACCCCATCGGCTCTTTTTCGTCAAGAGCCGACGGGGTTTTTGTTTGCTTCGAATCAGATTTTTACAAGCTCGTAGCTTCTCGTGCCGAGACCTATCTCCTCTGCGTGACGCAGGCAGCTCTCCCAATCGGTGTCGGGGTGGGTCATGTGGAAATGCTCGTGCTTTTCAAACTCAAGCCCCTTTGCGATGTTCTCGGCAAGCACGCTGCCCTGCATGACGGGCTGCTTGTTGCACAGGTCGGCGCAAGCCTGATCCAGCGCCACGGGGTCGAACGACGCCAGCATACCCACGTTCGGGATGATGGGGATGTCGTTTTCCGAGCGGCAGTCGCAGTTGGGTGAAACGTCGCAGATCAGCGAGATGTGGAAGCACGGACGGTCCTTGCACACGGCGTAGGCGTACTCCGCCATTTTGTAGTTTAGAAGCTGCACGGAGTCGCTGTAGCAGGGGACGATGGCGTCCTTCGGGCAGACGGCGAGGCATCTGCCGCAGCCGACGCACCTGTCGTGGTCGATGTGCGCCTTGCCGTCGGTGATTATCGGTGCGCCGTGGGCGCAGATACGCCCGCAGGAGCCGCAGCCGATGCATTTCTTCTGCTTTACCTGCGGCTTACCGTCGCAGTGCTGCTCCATCTTGCCCGCGCGGGAGCCGCAGCCCATGCCGATGTTCTTTATCGCACCGCCGAAGCCCGCTTCCTCGTGACCCTTAAAATGCGTCAGCGAAATAAACACGTCCGCATCTATGACGGCGGAGCCGATCTTCGCTTCCTTGACGTACTCTCCGTTTACGGGAACGAGGGTCTCGTTCGTTCCTTTAAGTCCGTCGGCGATTATGACGTTGCAGCCGACCTGCATGGGCGAAAAGCCGTTCATATACGCCGTGTCGATGTGGTCGAGGGCGTTCTTGCGGCTTCCGACGTACAGCGTGTTGCAGTCGGTGAGGAAGGGTCTGCCGGACAGCTCCTTGACGTAATCCGCAACTACCTTTGCGTAATTGGGACGCAGGAAGGCGAGGTTTCCGTACTCGCCGAAGTGCATTTTTATCGCTGTAAACTTGTCCTCAAAGTCGATGCTCTCAAAGCCCGCCTGCTTCATAAGGCGGTGCAGCTTCTTCAGGAGATTTTCGTACATACTCGTTTTGAAGTCGGTGAAATAGACCTTTGAAGTTTCCATAGGCAACTCCCCCTATACTTGGTTATCGGCTCCATTATAAGCTGCATTTTCCCTTGTTTGCAAGTACATTTTTCGGAAATCGTCTATTTGACAAAGTGTATAGTAATATGATATAAAATATATTGTTAAAGAGGGAACAAAGTGTAAACAAAAACTAAACAAAAAGGGAGATTTAACATGGCACACAGACCGAATATTCTCAAGCTGGCGACTAAGATCAGCCTTGAGAGTCTCACCTACACCGGCATCACCTACAATGACCCTGAGTACAGGATCCTTGAGCCTATCGTTGACGACGATATGTGCGAGGTCATGCTCCATATGCGTCTTGAGGCAAACCGCACCATTGAGGATCTTGCAAAGCGTTGCCGCAAGTCCGAGGACTTCGTAAGGGAACAGGTCGAAAAGCTCGTCAAGGCGGGCGTCATCCGTCCCAGGATCGTCGACGGCAAGACCTGCTACTACTACCCCATTTGGGTCCCCGGCATCATGGAAGGCATCCTCGGCATGAAGGAGCAGTGCGAGAAGTACCCCGACCTCGGCGCCTGCTTTGAGGAGTACACCCGCCGCAGAGTCGCAATGCTTGCACCCGTGCTTCAAAACGGCAAGCGCGGCATGATGTTCATGCGCGTCATGCCCGTCATGAGCGCTATCGAGAACAATTCGAGGACCGCCTCCTACGACGAGATCCGCACCCTTATCGAGAACGCCACCGCCATCTCCGTCGGTCCCTGCTCCTGCCGCCGCAGCCGCAGACTCATCGGCGAAGGCTGCGGTCACCTTGAGGACGATATGTGCATGTACCTCAACGACAACGCCATAAGCTTCTCTCAGAACGGCGAGCATCGCCTCATCAGCAAGGAGGAGGCTTACGAGGTGCTCAAGCGTGCCGAGGACAACGGCCTTGTTCATGAGATAAATCAGACCCCCGGCTTTGAGGAAACCACCGCCATCTGCAACTGCTGCGGCTGCTCCTGCTACGCTCTGCGTATCGCCGAGATGTTCAACTCCGCCGGCGGTATCCGCTCCAACTTCGTTGCCCGCATAAACAAGGACAAGTGCGTCGCCTGCGGTCAGTGCGTGGAGAACTGTCAGACCAACGCTCTCAAGCTCGGTCAGAAGTGCAGCACCGTCGATCCCCACGTCTCCGACGCTTACAGGTCCGACCGTGAGATCCCCTGGGACGCAAAGAGCTACAACGTCTCCTACCGCACCACGAGAAGCGACGTCATGGAGAGCGGCACCGCTCCCTGCAAGGCGGTCTGCCCGGCACACGTCCCCGTTCAGGGCTACATAAAGCTCGCAGGCGAAGGCCGCTACAACGAAGCTCTTGAGCTTATAAAGAAGGAAAATCCCTTCCCCGCAGTCTGCGGCCGTATCTGCAACAAGCCCTGCGAAGCCGCCTGCACCAGAAAGAACATCGACTCCGCCGTCGCCATCGACGACATCAAGAAGTTTATCGCCGAAAAGGATCTTGACGCAAAGACCCGTTTCGTTCCCAAGATGCTCAACACCCGCAACATCCCCTACACCGAGAAGATCGCAGTCATCGGCGCAGGCCCCTCCGGTCTGAGCTGTGCGTACTACCTCGCCGTCAAGGGCTACCCCGTCACCGTGTTTGAGAAGGAAAAGGAGCTGGGCGGTATGCTCACCCTCGGCATCCCCTCCTTCCGTCTCGACAAGAAGGTCATCGGCGCCGAGATCGACGTCCTGCGTGAGATGGGCATTGAGTTTAAGTGCGGCGTTGAGATCGGTAAGGACATGAGCCTTGACGATCTGCGCAGGGACGGCTACAAGGCGTTCTACCTTGCTATCGGCGCAAGCGCCGGCAAGGGCGTCGGCTGCCCCGGTCAGGAGAAGCCCGGCGTTATGACCGGTATCGACTTCCTGCGTGAGGTCAACCTCGGCGGCAAGCCCGTCATCGGCAAGAACGTCGCAGTCATCGGCGGCGGCAACGTTGCCATCGACGTCGCCCGTGCCGCAGTCCGTCTTGGCGCAAAGACCACCGTTATCTACCGCCGTGACGAGGCTTCCATGCCCGCCGACCCCGAAGAGGTCGAGGAGGCAAGAGCCGAGGGCGTGAAGTTCCGCTTCCTCGCCGCTCCCGCAGAGATCGTCGGCGAAGACAAGGCGGAGGAGCTGAAGCTTGAGGTCATGGAGCTGTCCGACGGCAAGCCCGTCGGCACCGGAAGCTTCGAGACCATGCCCGTCACCGCCGTCATTTCCGCAGTCGGTCAGGCGATCGAGATGGGCGGCATCTCCGGCATCGAGACCGGCAGCAAGGGTACCGTCGTCGTTGACAAGTACCTGCGCACCAACTGCCCCGACGTGTTTGCAGGCGGCGACCTCGTGACCGGACCCAAGTTTGCTATCGACGCCATCGCACAGGGCAAGGAAGCAAGCATTTCCATCCACCGCTATGTACACCCCGGTCAGACCCAGTACAACGGCCGTGACAACAGAGACTACAAGGCGCTCGACACCTCCACCGTCGCCGTTTCCATCGACGGCTTTGACACCGCACCCCGCCAGAAGGCAAGCTGCGGCAGCGCCAAGGAAGCGAAGAAGACCTTCTCAGACCTCAGAGGCGTTCTCACCGAGGAGCAGATCCGCAAGGAAGCTGCCCGCTGCCTCGGCTGCGGCTGCGTCGTCATCGACGAGGACCTCTGCGTCGGCTGCGGCATCTGCACCACCAAGTGCAAGTTCGACGCCATCAGTCTCGAAAAGACGCTGGATAACTGCGGCACCGAGTACTTTAAGACCCTCCTTGTTGCAATGGGCAACGCTCCCGCTGCGGCGGCACGTTTCGTCAACAAGAAGATCCTCAAGAAGTAAGCCATGCACGAGATCGGAGTCATAAAGCAGGTCGTCCGCACAGTGGAGGACTTTGCGAAGGAAAACGGTATCGACCGGATCGAGGAGATCGTGCTTGACATCGGCGAGCTGTCGCTCGTCATCCCCAAGTACGTCGAGGAGATCTACCCCATCGCAACGAAGGGGACGATACTTGACGGCGTGAAGCTCATCATGAATGTCGTCCCCGGTCTTGCCGAGTGCGACGAGTGCGACGAGATATTCAACGTCATAGAGCATGAGGGCTATTGCCCGAACTGCGGCAGCTTTGAAAAGACCGTCCTTTCGGGCAGGGATTTCAGCATACGGGAGATCCATGTTGCGGAGCCGCAGTGCGATTCGTGAAAAAGCAAAAAGCATATCAAAAAGCAGACGGGAGAACCCGTCTGCTTTTTTACTTCTGCGTTCCTGCCTCGGCTGTCGGCAAGGTGCCGCAGAATATCTTCTATTTAGTCTTGAACATTCCGACAAGTCCGACCAAAAACGTTATCCCGCCGACGAGGAACAGTCCCGTGTATATCGTGTATTCGTAGTCGTTTGTTGCGTAGCTTATACCCGTGAGGACTGCGCCGAGGAGTATCATCAGCAAGCCGTAAAGCATGGTCTTGCCGGATGATTTATTTTCCTTTGCGGGCTTGGTCTCGGGCTCTGCGGGAGTTGCATTTTCGTAGTATCTGGGTTCCGGCTGCGCCGGAGCGGTGTTTTCACTGCCGACTGCGCCGGACTGCTTGGCTCCGCAATAGGGGCAAAAGCTTAAGCTCTCGTCAAGCTTTGCGCCACACTGTTCACAATACATTTCTTAACCATCCTTCTCTGTTGTTTTTTTCTTTTTTCCCGCTGCGTCTTAAGCTGACGAGAGTCGAACCGCTGCCGCCTGTCGGCGCACCCTTTCGGCTATTTTCACCTTTTTTGATTTGCCGGGCGACATATTGTCAAGGGCTTTAACACAGCGTGGGCGAAAATCTGCCCGTCAAAACCGACAGCTGTTCGGCTCTCGTCAGCTTATCTGCGCTCAAATGTCATAGTAACTTCATTAGTTCTGCGGAGGAGACGATCGTTAATCTCCACGGTAATCGTCATGATGTCTCCGTCAATTTCGCACTGACAGGCATCACCGTTAATTATAAGCTCGCCGTCTTCATACGAATATTCAAACTCTTTGGGGAATCCTGCCCCCCTTGCCGACATCTCTCCCGTGCCGTCATCATTAAACGTCATAATGTATTCATCCTCTTCGGAAGTAACCACCGATTCTCCTGTCGTGTGATTCTTTCCTCCGGTCAGCTCCCACTCGCCCTCGATGTCGCTGCCGCCGAAGGGGTCGAATATTAAGATCAGCGCAACTACCACCACTATGGCTAATATAATTTTTGTGCTTTTGCTCATTTCTTTTCTCCTTTGTTTAATCATCTCTAAAACGCTTATTTAGCTAATTTAGCCCATCCAAAAACGATAATAGCATATTTTAGAGTGCTATTCAAGAAGAAAAACATTTTTGCGTTGAATGTTTGCTAATGTTCTTCGGTTATGCTCTCCATAAAAGGAGCTGATAAAATGAACAATGCATTCGTGTGTGAGCGCATTACGAGCCTGAGAATGAAGAAGGGCGTTTCCGAATATAAAATGAGCTACGACCTCGGTCACAGCCGGGGCTATATCAACAACATCTCCTCCGGCAAGAGCCTGCCCTCGGTGACGGAGCTGTTTGCCATCTGCGACTACTTCGGCATAACGCCTGCCGAGTTTTTCAGCGAGGGCGTTGAGGACCCGAAGCTCAGCCGTGAGCTTTCCGAGCTTGTGTCGCAGCTCAGCTGCGAGGATCAGCGCCTCATAAAGCGCCTTGCCGAAAGGCTGCTGCAAAAATAAAAAAACGGGAGAGGTCAAAACCTCTCCCGTTTTTCAGCGTTTATCTTATGAAATTCGTTGCGATGCGCTTTTCCCGTTCGGGGAGCGGCAGTCCCGCATTGCGCCCCGCTTCGATGGATTTTAAAAGCCACGCCATGTTGCGGCCGAGGGTGCGCATCACCTGCATCCCCTCAAGGTCCTGCCGCACCTCGTCGGGCGTGTTCCCGTGGACCATGTTCCAGTAGCCGGAGGACACGACGGGCATCTGTGCGATCGTCATGTACTTGTTAAGCCCGTCCAGCGTTGCGGTCGCACCCGCACGGCGGCAGGACACGACGGCGGCGGCAGGCTTGAGCGTGTGATCGCCCGCCCAGAAGAACCTGTCCATAAACGACTTCATGTCGCCTGCGATCCCGGCGTAATGCACGGGTGAGCCGAACACATAGGCATCGGCGGTCTCGGCCTTTTCAAGAGCCTCGTTCACCGCATCGTCGAAGATGCAGCGTCCCTGCCCCTCGCAGCCGCAGCAGCCGCTGCAGCCGGGGAGCGGTTCGACCCCGATGTGGAATATCTCGGTGTCGATGCCCTCGGCTCGGAGTGTTTTTTCCACCTCGCAGAGAGCGGTGTAGGTGCAGCCCTCCCTGTCCGGGCTGCCGTTGATCAGCAAAACCTTCATGGCGAAAACCTCCTTTTTACTCATAATATCACAGCTTTCCCCCCTGTGCAAGAAAACCCCCTCGGCGGCACGGTGTACCGTCGAGGGGTGACATATAATCCGCTTTTTGTTATACGGTCTTCTTGCCGACGGTTGCCTTTATGACGAACAGCACCGCAACGGTGAGCGCAGCGCCGGTGGCGAGGCAGATCAATGCGTTCTGCACGAAGCCGACGATGATGTAGTTCACAAACGAGATCGCCGCAACTGTCACGGCATAGGGAAGCTGCGTGCGGACGTGCTGAATGTGGTCGCAGTTTGCGCCCGCCGACGCCATGATGGTGGTATCGGAGATGGGGGAGCAGTGGTCGCCGCAGACCGCACCCGCAAGGCAGGCGGAGATGCCGATGATGAGCAGCGTCGGGTCGCTGCCGCTGAAAATGGGCATCACGATGGGGATGAGTATGCTGAAGGTGCCCCAGCTCGTGCCGGTGGCAAACGCCAGTCCGCAGCCGACGAGGAAGATGATCGCGGGAAGCATCTTGTACAGTCCTTCCGCTGCGCCCTCCATGACGCCGCCGACGTACACGTCTGCGCCGAGGAGTCCGGTCATGTTCTTCAGAGTGACCGCAAAGGTGAGGATGAGTATTGCGGGGACCATTGCCTCGAAGCCCTTTGCGATACAGCCCATGGTGTCCTTAAAGCCGGTGGTGCGGCGGATGAGCAGGTAGATCATCGAGAGGATAAGCGCAACGATGGAGCCGAGAGGCAGCGCAACGGATGCGTCGGTGTTGCTGAACGCCAGGGGCAGGTTGTGGTAAATGCTCTTGCCGCTCGTTGAATCGACGGCGCCGGCATCCCAGAAGCCACCGACGTAGAGCATACCGAGAACGCAGAACACGATGAGCAGGATTATGGGGATGACCATATCCAGAAGATGCGCCTTGCTGTTTTCGACGGCCTTGTCGTGACCGAGGGAGCCGAGGTCGTTTTCACGCAGAGCCTTCAGCTCGGCGGCCGCCATGGGACCGTAGTCAAAGCCGAGGACGGTTATCATGATGACGAACAGCAGGGTCAGCAGCGAGTAGTAGTTAAAGGGAATTGCGCTTATAAAGAGCTGGATGCCGTCGACGTTCAGGTCTCTTGCAACGCCGGAGACCGCCGCCGCCCACGAGGAGATGGGGGCGATCATGCAGACGGGAGCTGCGGTGGAGTCGATGAGGTAGGCAAGCTTTGCCCTCGAAACACGGTTGAGATCCGTCACCGGACGCATAACGGAGCCGACGGTGAGGCAGTTAAAGTAGTCGTCGATGAATATCAGAACGCCGAGGACGAAGGTCGCAAGCAGAGCGCCGACCTTGGTCTTTACACGGCGGGACGCCCACCTGCCGAAGGCGGCGGCAGCGCCCGTGGAGTTTACCAGTGCGACCATGACGCCGAGAATGACGAGGAACATGAAGATGCCCGCATTGCCGGAGATGGCGGAGATAAAGCCGTCGTTTATCAGGGTGTCGAGCGCAGCGATGGGGTTAAGTCCGGTCGCAAGAAGCGCACCGACGATGATGCCCACGAACAGAGAGCTGAAGGTCTCCTTCGTGATGAGCGCAAGCACTATCGCAACGATAGGCGGTACGAGCGCCCAGAATGTGTTTGTGAATTCCATATGAATCCCTCCAAATAAAAAATGCCATGAACAGAGCACACTGTTCACGACACAAAAACACCATATCCATATGGAATCGGTCTGACAGCCCTCCGCAAAATGCGACAGTCCGCCGGATATTCTCCGTCGGCCCAGGTGCCGTGCGACCGGGAAAGCACACAGCCCTTCGGCGGCGTCCCCTTTCGTCCGCCGCTTCCCGGCGTTTACTCGGACTACTGATGAAAACCGCTCCTCTATCATGCCTTGTTCAATTGCCCCCTATTATAAAGCCGACGCCCGAAAAGTCAATAGTTTTTTAAAAAATCGTAAATTTTCACCGACTTTAGGGTGCTTTCGGGCGTTCGTATGTGCAATAATACATACTCCGCTTGCCGTTTTCCTTGCGGCGTGGTAAAATGGTCTTTATAATGAAGAAAGGCGGGAAGCGTATGAAATACGGTTTTATAGGACTCGGAAACATGGCGTCTGCCATCATCGAGGGCATGGCTGCCAGCGGAAAATTCAAGGACGACAACCTTTTCGGCTACAACCGCAGCGAGGCAAAGACCCTTGCTTTGAAGGAAAAGCACGGGCTTATCCCCTGTCGGAGCGCCGCCGAGCTTGCCCGCCGTGCCGAGGTCATCGTGCTTGCGGTCAAGCCGCAGACGATGGAGGACGTTTTAAGCGAGATCGCCCCGGTCATAACGCCGGACAAGACGGTCATCAGCATCGCAGCGGGCAAGACGACCGACTGGTACGAGGAGCGCCTGTGCGAGGGCGCAGCCGTCGTGCGTGTCATGCCGAACCTGAACGCAAAGGTCAAGGCGGCGGTGACTGCGCTCTGCGGCGGCAAAAACGCCGAGGAGCGGCAGCTTGCGCTCGCAGACGGCATATTCTCCACCGTCGGCAAGGTCTACCGCATAGAGGAGGACAAGTTCGACGTCTTCTCCGCCATCGGCGGCTCGTCGGGCGCTTTCGTCCTCATGTACATCGACGCTCTGAGCGAAGCGGGCGTCCGTGCGGGCTTTTCCCGCAGCCTGTCGGAGGAGCTTGCCGCAGCGACGGTCGTCGGCAGCGGGCTTATGTGCATGAACTCCGACGAGCATCCCGTGGCGCTGATGAATCGGGTCTGCTCCCCCGGCGGCACCACGATCGAGGGCGTTATGAAGCTCCGTGAATTGGGCTTCGACTCTGCGGTGCAGCAGGCGCTTGCAGCCGTCATCGAGAAAAACTCAAGGCTCTGAGCCTTCCGCCGTAAGGCACAGCGAACGCAGGGTGCAGCCCTCGCAGTCGGGCTTTCGTGCGGTGCAGACCGCTCTGCCGTGCAGAACGATGCGGTGGCAGAAATCGGACGCCTTGCCCTTCGGCAGTATCTCGCGCAGGCGCATCTCGATCTTCACGGGGTCTTTAAGCCCGTCGACAAGCCCCAGCCTGTTCGTTATGCGGATGCAGTGCGTGTCCACGACGACGGCGTCGGCGTCGTTGTAAACGTCGCCGAGGATGAGGTTTGCCGTCTTTCTGCCGACGCCGGGAAGCTTTAACAGCTCCTCCATGCTGTCCGGCACCCTGCCTCCGTAGTCACGAATAAGCAGCTTTGCGCACTCGACGATGTCCTTCGCCTTCGTGCGGAAGAAGCCGCAGGAGTGTATGTACTCCCCGACCTCGCTCTCGGACGCTTCGGCGAAGCTCTCAAGCGTCGGGAAGCGCTCATACAACGCCGGAGTCACCATGTTCACCCGTGCGTCGGTGCATTGAGCCGACAGTCTGACGGCAAAGAGCAGCTCGTAATCCTTTCCGTATTCCAGTGCGCACTCGGCAAGAGGGTAAGCCTCCTCCAGCCTGCGCACGATCTCGTTTATCTGTTCCTTTGAACGCATTGCACACCTCCGTGCGGCAGTATCGCACTCATTTTACCACAGTTACCGACACAATTCCATTGCAAAAAAACGGAGAAAAGCCATGTACAAACCGCTTGCAGACGAAATACGACCCATGAGTCTCGACGAGGTAGTCGGGCAAAAGCACATACTCGCCGAGGGCGGGCTTCTGCGCCGCATCATCGAAAGCGGCAGCATCCCGAACATGATATTCTACGGACCCTCCGGCACCGGCAAGACCACCGTCGCAAGGATCATCGCAGAGCGCACCAACCGCAGTCTGCGCAAGCTCAATGCGACCACCGCCGGCATCGCCGACATAAAGGAGATCATCGCCGAGCTTGACACGATGCTTGCGCCCGGCGGCGTGCTGCTGTACCTCGATGAGATCCAGTATTTCAACAAAAAGCAGCAGCAGTCGCTGCTGGAGTTTATAGAGGACGGGCGCATAACGCTCATCGCATCGACCACCGAAAACCCCTACTTCTGCGTGTTTAACGCAATCCTGAGCCGCTCCACCGTGTTCGAGTTTAAGCACGTTCCGGCGCAGGAGGCGGAGAAGGCGGTGCTGCGTGCGGTGTCGCTGATGGAGAGCCGCACGAACCTCAAAGCGGAGCTTGAACCGGGCGTCACCGCCCGCATCGCCTCCGCCTGCGGCGGCGATGTGCGCAAGGCGATAAACGCCGTCGAGCTGCTGTTTTCCGCAGGCAGACCCGAAAACGGCGTCCTGCGCATCACGCTCTCCGACGCTCTCGACGTGTCCCAGCGCAGCGCCATGCGCTACGACCGTGACGGCGACGAGCATTTCGACTCCCTCTCCGCACTGATGAAGTCGCTGCGAGGCTCCGATCCGGATGCGGCTCTCCACTATCTCGCAAAGCTTCTGGAGGCGGGCGACCTCATCGGTGCCTGCCGCAGACTGCTCTGCTCGGCAAGCGAGGATATAGGGCTTGCCTACCCCATGGCGGTGCCCATCGTCAAGGCGTGCGTCGATTCCGCAATGCAGCTCGGTCTGCCGGAGGCAAGGCTTCCGCTTGCGGAGGCGGCGATACTCCTCGCCACCGCTCCGAAGTCAAACAGCACAGTCATGGCGATAGACGCAGCCGTAAGCGACGTTCGTGCCGGTCGGCTCGGACCCGTGCCGAGGGAGCTTCAGAACGTCCACGCAGACGGCACGGGCTTTGAGCGTGAGCAGGGCTACAAGTACCCGCACAACTTCCCCGATCACTGGGTGCGGCAGCAGTACCTGCCCGACGTTCTCAAAAACGCCCGCTACTACGAGTACGGCGACAACAAGACCGAGCAGGCGGCAAAGGCATATTGGGACAGGATAAAAAAGTGAGGGCTGAGTATGGACATTCATGTCGGCGATATTTTGACCATGAAAAAGCAGCACCCCTGCGGCGAAAAGCGCTGGGAGGTGCTGAGGGTAGGCGCGGATTTTAAGCTCCGCTGCCTCGGCTGCGGCAGAGAGGTCATGGGACCCCGCAGCAAGTTTGAAAAAAACGTCCGCAATATTGAGCGAAGCGAATAAAAAAGTCGGTGGTCTGCGACCACCGACTTTTTTTATTTCAATTTACTTGCCCATGTTCATCTGAGCGGCGACCTCTGCTGCGAAGTCCTCCTGCTTCTTCTCGATGCCCTCGCCCTTTTCAAAGCGGACTGCATCGACGAACTTGACGGAACCGCCGAGAGCCTTGGCTGCGGAAGCCATGTACTTCTCAACGCTCATGGAGCCGTCCTTAACGAAGGGCTGCTGGAGCAGGCAGTTCTCCTCATAGAACTTGTTGAGCTTGCCCATGACGACCTTTTCCTTGACTGCCTGGGGCTTGCTTGCCATCTTGGGATCGTTGTCCATGAGTGCGAGTGCGACCTTCTTCTCCTCCTCGAGGACGTCGGGAGTGACCTGGCTCTTGTCCCAGAAACGGGGATTGAGAGCTGCGATCTGCATTGCAACGTCCTTGCCGATCGCAGTGGCGTCGATGCCGCCCTCAACTGCGAGGTTTACGAGAACGCCGATCTTGCCGCCTGCGTGAACGTATGCCACGGAGGTGTTCTCGCCATAGCGGCGGAAGCGGCGGATCTGAAGATTCTCGCCGATGACCATGACCTTTTCGGGCATGGTCTCTGCAACGGTAAGCTCGCTGCCGGGGTACTTGCACGCCATGAGAGCGTCCACGTCGGCGGGGTCGTTTACCAGTATGCAGTGTGCGATGTCCTTAACGAACTGAACGAAAACGTCGCTCTTTGCGGCAAAGTCGGTCTCGGAGTTGACCTCGACGACTACGCCGGCGCCGCATTCGGGGCAAACGGTCGCATATGCCATGCCTTCGGCTGCGATGCGTCCGGCCTTTTTTGCTGCCTTTGCAAGGCCCTTTTCACGGAGCCATTCAACTGCCTTATCCATATCGCCGTCGGTCTCGGTGAGTGCCTTCTTGCAGTCCATCATGCCGACGTTGGTCATTTCACGAAGGGTCTTTACGTCCTGTGCGGTAAATGCCATAACATTATCCTCCTGTATTGATGATTTGAAAAAGGGAGCTTATATAAGGCTCCCTTATTTTAATTTGAATTATTCCTCTTCGACCTTCTCGGCCTCGGCTTCGGTCACGGTTTCCTCGACCTCTGCATCGGCGCCCTGACGGCCTTCCTGAACGGCGTTTGCCATGGTAGCCGCAATGAGGCGGATAGCACGGATAGCGTCGTCGTTTGCGGGGATAACGTAATCGACCTCGTCGGGATCGCAGTTGGTGTCAACGATCGCAACGATGGGGATGTGCAGCTTGCGGGCCTCGGCAATTGCGTTGTGCTCCTTGCGGGGGTCAACGACGAACATTGCGCCGGGGAGTCTCTTCATTTCCTTGACGCCGCCGAGATACTTCTCGAGCTTGTCCATCTCGCCCATGAGCTTGATGACTTCCTTCTTGGGAAGCATATCAAAGGTGCCGTCCTCCTGCATCTTCTTGAGCTGTGCAAGACGGTCGATACGGGTGCGCATGGTCTTGAAGTTGGTGAGCATACCGCCCAGCCAACGTGCGTTGACGTAGTACATACCTACACGGGAAGCCTCTTCCTTAACGGCCTCGGCGGCCTGCTTCTTGGTGCCGACGAAAAGGATGCTCTGTCCGTTTGCTGCGACGTCACGGACGAAGCTGTAAGCCTCCTCCAGCTTCTTAACGGTCTTCTGCAGGTCGATGATGTAGATACCGTTACGCTCGCAGTAAATGTACTCTGCCATTTTGGGGTTCCAGCGGCGGGTCTGGTGACCGAAGTGGACACCGGCTTCCAGCAGCTGCTTCATGGATACTACTGACATTTGATTTTCCTCCGTATTTTTGTTTTTTCCTCCGGGAGCTTCACCCCTCCTCCCAAGCCGTAGCCACATGAGAAGAAGTCCGCCCCCGTGCGAAATGCCTTGATATAATAACAGAATTTGCCCTCAATTTCAATACTTTTTTGCGGTATTTTCAAAATAATTTGCGTTTTTCACGCTTGCGCCGGGGCGCATCCTCCTGCGTTTCCACAAGAATTATATCCGCACCCATGCGCACTATACACTTCCACGGCAGAACATAGTCGTCCTCCCTGCCGAAAAGTCCGAAAAATTTGGGTCTGCCCGGCGTTATCAGAGACACTATGCGCCCCTCGGCGTCGTCAAACTCGGCGTCGCAGACATAACCGAGGCGCTGCCCCGTGTGTATGTCGATGACCTCCTTGTATCGCAGCTCCGAAAAATAGCTTATCATATGACCCTCCCCGAAGCATCCGCTTCGGAGAAAGCATATGCATGGCGGCAGTTGTCCTATTCCCCGACATTGCCCTTAGGCATCGAGCGCAGCATAGCCTCCGCCTCGTCCGAGAGTGCAACGATCTTCTCCGCCAGAGGCAAAAGCGCCTTGCCCGCAGGCGTAAGCCCGTGGACGGCGTTGCCCCGCTCAAACAGCAAGACGCCCGTTTCCTCCTCAAGCGAGGAGATCCTGCGGCTTATCGTCGAGTGACTGAGGAACATCCTGTGCGCAGCCTCGGTGAAGCTGCCGCTTTCCGCAACGGCAAGAAAAACCCTGAGCTGGTCTGTCTCCATAGGCTCAGTAGTTGAAGGTATAGGGCATAAGCTCCTTGAGCCTGTGGCTCACATACCTGCCCCCCGCCTTTGCGCAAAGCACCTCCATCTCGCCCTCACGGTCAAACTCCGACAAGAACTGCCGGCAGGAGCCGCAGGGCATACAGTAGCCCTCGCTCTCGGCGTAGATCGCTATGCGCACAAACTCCGTGTAGCCCTCGCTCACCGCCTTGACGCAGGCGGTACGCTCGGCACAGATGGTGTCGCCCAGAGCGCCGTTTTCGATATTACAGCCGGTGAACACCAGTCCGCCCTTGCACTCAAGCGCAGCGCCGACGGCAAATTTGGAATACGGTGAATAGGATTTCTCGGAAGCCTTTTTCGCAATGGTCAGAAGCTCAACATCAGTCATTTCTGTTTCTCCGTTCTGCCGAAAATTTTGCCGTGTCCGACTCGGCCTTCGGGCATCGGCGCCGGGGGTGTGTCTTTCAGTTTTCCTTGGTTTTCAGGTTGACCGTCCAGCTTTTCATATCGTAAAAGGGGTTATTCTCGCAGGCCTTTATGCCCTCGATAACGCCCCTGTGACTTACGAGCTGGTGCCGCTCATAGCACAGCGGAACGATGTACGCCGTCGTTGCGATGACGTTGCACATATTGACGGCGGCGTCCGCCCGTCCGTCCTCGTCCGACTGCAAAAACAGGGCTATCGCCTCCTCGACCCTCTGATCGGAGACGAGCGCATAGTTTAAACCTCCGCCCGTCATGAGGAGCTTCGAGGGGTCGCAGTCGGGGTTCATGCGCACCTCGGCGTAATACATATCGTAGTTGCCCGCCTCGACTCTCGCCTTGTAGTCGCTCCACGGCAGCTCCTCCACCGTCACGTTTATGCCGATGGACGCCATGTCGGACGCAAAGCGTCTCGCCATGTTTACCTTGATGCTGCTTGCGTTGCAGACGATAAAGTCGATGTCGGTCTTTACGAGCGTCGTGCCGTTTCGCATCTCAAGGAAGCCGTCGCCGTCGTAGTCCGAAAGGCCAAGATTTGCGAACACGGTCTTTACCGTGTTGAGGTCGTAGTCGAACTCCTTCGCCGCCGTCTTGCTGTACCACGGTGCGGCGGGGGTCACGACGAAGGGCGTTTCCATACCGTAGCTGCCCATCTGCTCGACGAGGTACTCACGGTCGAAGGCGTAATTCATCGCAAAGCGCATTGCATCGTAGGTGAAGATGCCCGTCTGCACGTTGAAGCCGATGTAGTGCAGGTTCGTGCTGTTGTAGGCTCTTATCTCGTTTGCGCTGCCGTAGCCGAGGTTCGTGGTCGCCGTGGGATCGTTCAGCACGGCGTCGATATACGAATCCTGAAACGCCGAGATCGTGTCGTCGATGCCCGTGTACTCCTTTAAATAGACCGTTTTCAGCGGGAGCGCACGGTAGTTGGGGTAATGCTCGGACGCAACGAGCGACAGGTGGTCGGAGGCGTAGGTGTAGGGTCCCGACCCTATGGGGTAGCTCTCGCCGTAGCTCCCGCTCTTTATGACAGGGATGGTGAGCAGCATCGGGAACATCATGTTTTTCTTTGAAAGGCTGACGGTCAGCGTCTCCGCATCGTTTGCGGAGCAGCCCGCAACGTAGCTCAGCCTGTCTCTGAAGCGGTCGGAGCCTCTTGCACACTGTATGGAGTATGCGACGTCATATGCGCTGACGTCGCTGCCGTCGTGAAACTTCCTGCCCGGCTCGACCTTGAAGGTCCATGTCTGACCGCCGTCGGAGCTGGAGTAGGCGGTTATGACGTTGTACTCAACGCTGTAGGAGTTTGTCAGCTCAAGCATATTGTCGTACACGAGGCAGCACACGAGCTGATTGTTCGTGTTCGTCGCAACGAGCGGATTCATGCTGTATGCGCTGTTGTAGTTGAGGGAAAACACGTCGTCCGCCGCAGCCATTTGGCTGAGGTTCTTGCCTGCGCTCTTGCCGTCAACGTAGTCGTCGGAAGTATCCGCACCGCCGCAGCCGCAAAGCAGGAGCAGCATTGCGGCAAGGCAAAGCAGCGCCGTGTATCTTTTTATCTTTCTCATATCTGTTCCTCACGGGAGAATTATCGTCGCAGCCTGCGTCCCACGAACGCCGTTCGTCGCACGGTGCGACCAGTATTTTTGCCGACTGCACATTGTGCATTCGTCGGACACGTCGATGTTTTCGGGGCGCAGCCCCAGCGACAGGAGCCGGCGGCGGTTGGCTCCCCGAAGATCGACCTTGAACTTTCCGTCGGGCTGAGGGAAGATAAGCCCCGCCGTGTCGCCGGAGAGGTACTTTTCGACCGCCTCCGGCACGTCGGCGTCCGTCTCGAAGCAGCAGGCTCCGATGCTCTCGCCGATCGCCGCACATATGCGTGAAGGCTCGGCGCCCAGAGCGCACATCTTTCGGACCGCAACGCCCAGAATATCGCCCACGGAGCTGCGCCAGCCGCAATGCACGGCGGCTATGACGCCCGCCTGCGCATCCTCCAGCAAAACGGGAACGCAGTCGGCGATAAAGACCATGAGCGCAAGCCCGCTCCGAGCCGTCACGAGACCGTCCGCGGCGTAGGGTACCGCCTCGCCGACGGTGTGCCTGTCGGCGTCCGACGCTATGCGCACCTCGGTGCCGTGTACCTGCTTTGTGATGACAAAGCCGTCGGCGTCCGTGCCCATGAGCGCACCCGCTCTGCGGAAGTTTTCACGCACGCAGACGAGGTCGTCGCCCCGATTTTCACCGAGATTCCACGACTCGTACACGCCCTCGCTCACGCCGCCGAGTCTCGTTGTGAACATATGACGGGAGGAAAGCAGACTGCTCGTCATGAAAACGCAGTCGCCGACCCGATTTTCGATAAATGCCATAATTTACTCGTTTCTGCCGCAGCATTCCTTGTACTTGAGCCTGCGGCTGCCGTCGGGCTTCATTTTTCCGCAGGGGCAGGGATCGTTGCGCCCCGGCTTTGCGACCTTGCGGACGGGCTTTTTCTTCACCGGCTCACCGCCGACGTTTGCGGCGGCGTTCTTTGCGACCGCACGGCGCTGTATGGGCGCTTCCTTGCGCACGCGCACCGTGTAGATGCGGCGCACCGTCTCCTCACGGATGCCGTTTATCATTGCCTCGAACATATCGAAGCCCTCGTGCTTGTATGCGTCGATGGGCTTTATGTTGCCGTAGCCCCGAAGTCCGATGCCCCGTTTAAGCTCCGCCATTGCGTCGATGTGGTCCATCCAGTATTCGTCGACGACCCGCAGCATGATGACGCGCTCAAGCTCACGCATGACGGGAACGCCGTTCGGGTCAAGTCCGAACTCCTTTTCACGCTCGTCATAGACCCGCTGTGCGATCTCGTACAGCGCATCGCTGAGCTTTTCGCTGTTTATGCGTCCGCTGAAGGAGTCCATGCTTAGCTCGCCACGGCGCAGGAACAGCTTCTCGAAGGGGGCCAGCGTCTCGGCAAGATGCTCTGCGTTCTCGACGCTGCCGCCGTGGAGCGAGTCGCTCACCGTGCCGGTGATGAACTCACGGATCATGCCGTTTATATGCTCACGCAGATCCTCTCCGTCAAGCACCTTGCGGCGCTCGTCGTATATGATGTTGCGCTGCTGGTTCATGACGTCGTCGTACTCCAGAACGCTCTTTCTCGTCTGGAAGTTGCGGCTCTCGACGGTCTTCTGCGCCTGCTCGATCGCACCGGACAGCATCTTGTGGTCAAGCGGCGTATCGTCGTCCACGCCGAGGGTCTCCATCATGCCCATGATGCGCTCCGAGCCGAAAAGACGCATGACGTCGTCCGTCATCGCAAGGAAGAAACGGCTCTCGCCGGGGTCGCCCTGACGGCCGGAACGGCCTCTGAGCTGATTGTCGATTCGTCTCGATTCGTGGCGCTCGGTGCCGAGGATGAATAAGCCCCCTGCTGCTCTGACCTTTTCGGCTTCGGCGGAGCAGACGCTCTTGTGCGCCTCCATGCGGCTGCGGAACATCTCCCTCGCCTTTAAGATCTCCTCATCGTCGGTGTCGGCAAAGCCGGTCGCCTCGGCGATGACCTCGTCCGTAAAGCCCGCCTTGCGCAGGTCGTTCTTTGCAAGGTACTCGGCGTTGCCGCCGAGCATGATGTCGGTGCCTCGGCCCGCCATGTTGGTGGCGATGGTGACAGCGCCGAGCTTGCCCGCCTGTGCGACGATCTCAGCTTCCTTCTCGTGGTGCTTTGCGTTCAGCACGTTGTGCGCAATGCCCTTGCGCTTTAGAAGTCCCGACAGATACTCGCTCTTTTCGATGGAGATGGTGCCGACGAGGACGGGCTGACCCTTCTCGTGACACTCGATTATCTGATTGATTATCGCATGGTTCTTGCCCGTCTCGTTCTTGTACACCACGTCGGGGTGGTCTATCCTCGCAACGGGCTTGTTCGTCGGTATCTCAACGATGTCAAGCTGATATATCGCCGCAAATTCCTCCTCCTCGGTGGCTGCGGTACCGGTCATGCCGGACAGCTTGTCGTACAGTCTGAAGTAGTTCTGGAAGGTTATCGTCGCAAGCGTCTTGTTCTCACGCTGCACGTCAACGTGTTCCTTCGCCTCGATCGCCTGATGCAGGCCCTCGCTGTAGCGGCGGCCGAGCATGATACGACCCGTGAACTCGTCAACGATAAGTATCTCCCCGTCCTTGACGACATAGTCGATGTCACGCTTCATTATGCCGTGCGCACGGAGCGCCTGATTTATGTGGTGCGTGAGGGTGGAGTTTTCGATGTCGGAGTAGTTTTCGAGGTTGAACGCACGCTCCGCCTTGGCGATGCCCCTTGCGGTGAGCGTTGCGGTGCGGGCCTTTTCGTCCACGATGTAGTCGGCGTCGATATCCTCCGCTTCCTCCTCCTTGGAGTCGGTGCTGACGTACACGAGCTTCTTTAGGCGGCTCACGAAATCGTCCGCCTGGCGGTACAGGTCGGTGCTTTCGTCGCCCTGACCGGAGATGATGAGCGGCGTTCTCGCCTCGTCGATGAGGATGGAGTCCACCTCGTCCACGATAGCGAAGCTGTGACCTCTCTGCACCATGCGCTCCCTGTATATCGCCATGTTGTCACGCAGATAGTCGAAGCCCATCTCGTTGTTGGTGCCGTAGGTTATGTCGGCGTTGTACGCCTTCTGTCGCTCCTCGGTCGAAAGCCCGTGGACGATAAGTCCGACCTCAAGACCCATGAAGCGATACACCTTGCCCATCCACTCGCTGTCACGTCTGGCAAGGTAGTCGTTGACCGTGACGATGTGAACGCCCTTGCCCGCAATGGCGTTTAAGTACGCCGGAGCGACTGCGACAAGGGTCTTACCTTCGCCGGTCTTCATTTCGGCAATGCGTCCCTGATGCAGGACGATGCCGCCGATAAGCTGCACCCTGAAGGGCTTCATTCCGAGGACACGCCACGCCGCCTCACGCACGGCGGCAAACGCCTCCGGCAGGAGGTCGTCAAGCTCCTCGCCCGCATTGTAGCGCTCCTTGAATTCGTCCGTCTTTGCACGAAGCTCTGCGTCGGAAAGAGCCTGCATCTTAGGCTCCAACGCCTCTATCTTATCCGCAATGGGATATATTTTTTTCAGTTCCTTTTCGGTATGGCTGCCGAACAGTTTATCAAGTAGACCCATAGTAATGCCTTTCTTGTGAGATTAGATTCTTATACAGAGTAGATTATAACACACAAAAATGAATAAAAAAAGAGAAAAGCCGCACTCCGTCGGCTTTTCTCAAAAGTTTTTATTGTGTGCGGCGCTGCGTCAATCCAGATCGTCGCAGGGGGCAAGGTACACTGAGCCGTCCTCGCCGCTCTGGAATATGCCCATTTTCACGAAGCCGCCGTCGGCGGTCATGTAGCTCACCACGACGTTGCAGTATGTGTCGGGAATGTACACCGTCACCGTCACGCCCTCGCTTGTGTCGAGCGAGCTGCGGTAGAACAGATCCCGCTGCCGCTCAAGCTGCATACCGCCGTCTGCAAGCAGTGCGTAGTATATACGCAGATTGTATACCTTGCCGCTTGTCGTGAGCAGGACCTCCTGACCTCCGGCGTCCACGACGGCAGAGCCCACGATCGTATGGTTTTCACTGCCCTCGGCGTTTGAGACGTCCGCCTTCATTTCCGCATCGGAATCGCTGCCGTAAACGGGTATGTACTTGTCGAACACCTTACCCGTCAGCTCCTCGTAAGGCACGAGGAAGCCCATGCGCCCGGCGGCGTAGCTCGCCACCTGATATGCGTCGGCGTATACCATAAGACCCGTCTCGGTGAAGTACCACTGTTCGTTCTCGATGAGATCGGGCAGCGTACTCAGCGTGACCGTCTCATAGCCGCTGTAACCCTTGGCAAGCTGCGTGATGTAGTCAAGCACGAAGTCGCTGAGCGCATCACCGTCCTTGCCGAGGTCGGGGAAATAAAGCCGCTCTCCGGTTCGGGGGTCAAAGTTAAGCACCGTTCTGCCGCTCATTCCGTGAACGCCGCCGGTGTAGGCATAGGCGTCTACGGCGATGCTCAGCACGTTTGCATCGCCCCGCATCACCTGCGTATCGAAGCTGTACTCAAAGGGGAGGTTCGCCCCTTCGTCGGAGAGCTGCTTTGCATATTCCGCCGTTTCGTCAAGCTCGCTCTGCAGGGAATCATAAGCCTCGTCAAGCGCTGCGTTTATCTTTTCGACGGAGGCCTTGTCGCAGCCCTCGGTAAGCGTCGCCCGATTCGTCGAGTATCTGAAATAGCAGCTTCCGTCGGAAGCGCACTTCTCGCCGGAGGCGAAATCATAGCTCACCGTCAGATCAAAATCCTTCGTATCGTTTGCGCCGGTCGGCGCTTTTGAGTTTGTCGGCGCATTCTCTCCGCCCGTGCAGCCGCAAAGCGAAAAAAGCATCAAAACCGCCGAAAGTGTTGCAACAATTCTCTTCATTCAAGCCCTCCGTTTTCAAAAGTCCTTGATATTACTTGATTTTTTCAACAATATCAACAATGTTTTCAACATTATTATGTCAATCCTGCGACTCGATCCGCTGCACAAAGCTCAGTGCGCCGCCGTCGCAAAAGCTCTCCAGCGCCTTTGCCATGATCTCCGGATCACCCTTCATCTCATGCTCGTACCAATACTTGAGCATGGTGGAGGTCGCCGAAACAAGCATCTCCCGCAGACAGCGCAGATGCGCCTCGGACAGCGTCGGGCAGTCGTGCAGAAGATCCTCGACATATCCGCCGGAGTACTCAAATATAATACTGCGCATCGCCTTGCTGTCGCCGTGGGGACCGTAGAAAACGCCGCAAAGCTCACGGTTCTCCTTCAGCACCCGGAAAATGTCGACCGCAGACAGACGCTTTACGCCGAGCGCCGCACGGCTCTCCGCAAAGGCGTTTGTCAGCTCAAGCTCAAGCTGGTGCTTTAGGTCAAAGGGGTCTGCGTAATGCGAGTAGAAAGTGCCTCTGTTGATGTCCGCACGCTTGCATATCTCGGTCACGCTGATCTTCTCGATGGGCTTTTCCGAAAGCAGAGCGAGAAAGCTCTCCCTTATCGCAAGCTTCGTGTATCTCACACGGCGATCCTCTTTTTTCATAGCGTTCATATCGTTCACCTCAAATTAGGTTTATCATGCTCAAAATATCACGTTTTGCGCTCGAATTCAACAGTATGTGCGAAATTTTTCAATTTGTTCACTTTTGTCTATTGACTTGCATTTAGCCTGCGTTAAAATGCAAGAAGAAAGAAAAATCGGGAGTATGACATGAAAAAGATCGGTTCATTAAAACTCGGACTGTCCTTTGCGGGCTGCTTCCTCGGAGCGGGCTACGTTTCGGGGCAGGAGCTTTGGCAGTTTTTCGGGAGCTTCGGCACCCTCGGCGTTGCCGGGCTGCTGCTTGCGCTGTTTGTGCTGTCGGCGGCGGGCGTGCTTATGCTGAAGCTCAATCGGCTCACGGGATATGACGAGGCGGATAAGCTCATCCTCGGCGGCAAGGCGGGCATACTTCGTCATGCCGTGACCTTCCTTGAGCTGCTGCTGCTTTTCTGCATCGGCACCGTCATGACCGCCGGGGTCGGCGCTTTGGCTCACCAGCTCCTCGGTCTGCCGACCTTCGTCGGCGGTCTGCTGTTTGCCGCCGCCGTCGCCGCAGTCTCGCTTGCGGGGCTTGCCGGCATGGTGTCGGTCTTCTCGGCGACCGTTCCGCTGCTGTGCCTTATCTCGCTTTCGTTCGGGGTGTATGCGCTGTGCCGCTTCGGTTTTTCCGTGGGAAGCTCGGACCCCGGCAACCCGCTCATGGGTTCGTGGGTGTCGGCGGCGCTGTCCTTTGCGTCGTATAACCTCTTTGCGGGAATTGCGGTCATCGCCCCTCTCGGCAGACACATGAAAAGCTCCCGCTCCGTTTTCGGCGGCGTTCTGGTCGGGGCGGGCATCCTGCTCTGCGTTGCCGGAAGCGTGCTTCTGTGCGTGTCGGCAGCTCCGAAATACGCCGACGCCGAGCTTCCGATGCTCGCCTTCGCAAGCGGGCTTTCGCCGGTCCTTGCCGTTCTTTACGGGGTGCTGCTCCTGCTTGCGATGTTCGGCACCTCGGTCTCGGCGCTCGTTGCGCTGACGAACACGCTGAAGCTGAAGTCACGCACGCTCTCGGCGCATCCCAAGGCACCGACGCTTCTTTGCGCCGCTTTGATGTTCTGCGGCAGTCTGTACGGCTTCGGCGATCTCGTGGGCTTTGTCTATCCGCTGCTCGGGTATCTGAGCTTTGTGTTTATAATACTGATGACGATACATTATATTAAGGTGAAGCATGAACAAAATAATCTGTCTTGAATCGGTGGATTCCACCAACGCATATCTGCGCCGCAGCGCAGATGAGCTCCCGCACGGCACCGTCGTTTTGGCGGACGCTCAGACCGCCGGACGGGGCAGGCTCGGCAGGAGCTTTGCCTCGTTTGCGGGCAAGGGCATTTACCTGTCCGTGCTGCTGCGCCCCGACTGCGACCCCGTGCGCTGCGCAAGTCTCACGCCCGCCGCCGCCGTTGCGGTGTGCCGTGCCGTGAAGCGCATTTGCGGCGTTGAGCCGGAGATAAAATGGGTAAACGATCTGTTCCTCGGCGGCAAAAAAATTTGCGGCATACTGTGCGAAAGCGAGGTGTCGGAGGGGAAGCTCTCCTACGTCGTCGTGGGTATCGGGCTGAACGTCTCGGAGCGGCGTGAGGATTTTCCGCCGGAGCTGCGGGAGACTGCCGGGTCGCTCTACACCGAAACGGGGACGGCGCCGGAGCGGGGCAGGCTTGCGCTTGCGATCGTCGAGGAGCTGGAAAAGCTCTACGCTCTATGGCTTTCCGACGAGAGCGCCTGCCTTGCCGACTACCGCCGCCTTTGCCGTGTTCCGGGAAAGCGGGTGCGGATAATAACGCCGTCCGGCGAGACGGAAGCGCTTGCCGAGGGCATCTCCGACGACTTCGGGCTTTGCGTCCTGTACGACAACGGGGAGCGCAAAACGCTGCACAGCGGCGAAATTTCGATACGCATATAAAAACAGAGAGGCGACAGCCTCTCTGTTTTTTATCAATGTATTATCCGCACCGCCTGCGGGCAGTTTGAAAATTCTATGCGCTCGTACGCACCGCCGTCCTCGCCGTCGAAGGTGAAGGCTTCGGGAGCGTCAAATTCAAACACGGCGTGCTTTGTGTGCAGTATCTCGATATACTCGCTTTCGAGGTCCCCCTGCAGCACCCGTGCCGCCAAATGCGCAAGCGCCGCTGCGTTTTTGGGCTTTCTCAGCATGATAAGCTCATGCTCTCCGTCGCCGAGGGAGACCTTGTCCTTCGGCAGGTCGATCATTCCCGCAACGGAATAGGAGTTTGACACGCTGCCGTAGAGGTAATCGCCCTCGAAGCTGCCGCCGTCGTACTCTACCCGCACCCTGCGGCTTCTGAGCGAGCGCAGACTTTTCGCCGCACCGATGACATACGCCGCCTGACCGAGTCTGCGCTTGATGTCCTGCGGCGTGCCGTAGCTCACCTCGGTGAATGCGCCGAATGCCGCAACATAGTTAAAGTACCCGCCGCTGCGTTTTCCCACGTCGAAGGGCATCGCCTCGCCGGAGACTATGCGCCGTGCCGCCGCCGTCGGGTCGTGCTTCGGAAGCCCCAAGGAGCGGGCGACGTCGTTTGCCGTGCCGAGGGGGATATAGCCGACGGTCGGTCTGTTTTCGATGCGCATAAGCCCCGAAACGACCTCGCTCAGGGTCCCGTCGCCGCCGATGCACACAAGGGTCTCAAAGCCCTCGCCGTATTCCGCCGCAAGGGACACGGCGTCCCCTCTGCCGGAGGTGAAAAACAGGCTCGGAGAATAGTCTGCGTCCGAGAAAATTTCCAGCACCTCGGCGAATTTCTTTTTGTATGCGCCCTTTCCGGCTGCGGGGTTTACGATGACGAGCAAGGGTTTTTTCACGGCTCTACCTCCGTTTTTCTGTGTTCTGACATTATATCAGCTTTTCCGATGCCTGTAAACCGCAGGGGACTATCTCGCAGTGCAGGTCGTCGCCGTCGATCTCAAGCCTTGCCCAGCTTCTGTTTGCGCCCTGCCCGACGGAGCCGGGGTTTATGACCAGTATCCCGCCGACGTTTTCGCAGAACGCCGAGTGCGTGTGACCGTACATGGCGATGTCGCAGTCGCTGCATTCGGCGGCGTACAGCAGCGGCTCAAGCCCCGCAAAGCGCACGCCGTAGCGGTGACCGTGGGTGAGAAACGCCTTGTGCGCACCGAGAGTCACGACCCTTTTTTCGACCTCCGGCCAGTCGCTGTCGCAGTTGCCGGACACGGTGCAGACGCATATTTGCGGAAACTCGTCACGAAGCTCCTCCATGTCACGCCTGCCGTCGCCGAGGTGTATCGCCATGTCGGGGGCGTACTCGCAAAGGACACGGCGCATATCGGAAGCGTTTCCGTGGCTGTCGGAAAAAACGGCTATTTTCATAGTAAACCTCCTGAGAGCATACGAATATAATGTTGCATGGGAGTGATGAGAATGCTTGATCTTGAACGTGTGAATGCCGAGATCGAAAAAAGCGGAAAAAAGGACCGCCTGAAAAGCCTTGCCGATTCCGCCGAGGGGCGTGCCGTGAGCCGTATGCTCGATCCCGCCGCCGTCGAAAAGGCGGCAAAAAGCGGGGACACCGCCGCCCTGCAAAGCATACTGTCCGACGTTTTGAGCACCGACGAGGGCAAGCGGCTGGCAGAGCGGCTCAAAAAAGCCATGCAGTAAGGCAAAGGAGGTCAGTCGTGAGTGATTTTGACAGTATGCTGAGCAGCCTGCTGAGCGACCCCGCACAGATGGAAAAGATAAGCTCCATGGCAAAATCGCTCATGGGCGAGGGCGGCGCCGAGAAAGCAGAGGAGGAAGCGCCGCTCGATATGGGGATGCTCAAAAAGCTCGGCGGGCTAATGAAAGCGCCCGACGGCAGAGAGCGCAAGCTGCTTGACGCAATGCGCCCCTACCTCTCCGACAAGCGTCGGAGCAAAATGGACAGGGCGATGAAGCTTGCACGGCTTGCCGAGATAGCGGAAAAAGCGGCGTCGGAGTTTGGGGGCGAGGACGATGTATAACCGATACAGAGGCAACGGCTCAAGGCCCGAACGCATGGAGGATCACCCCTCCGCAAAGTCGCCGCCTCCGAAAAGACCGCCGTTTCCGCCGCCAAGTGCAAAGCCGCCGAAAAGGTCGGGGCTTATCCCCGAAAAGCTGACGAAAAGCCTTGCGTCCTTAGAGACGGAGGATCTGCTGCTCATTTTGATACTGTACCTCATGTACCGTGAAAGCGGCGATAAGGAGCTTCTTATCATCATGGGCGCAATGTATCTGCTGTAAAGCCGATGGGGGTTTCCCATCGGCTTTTGCATTATTCAGGTTGAAAATTCGTCGGGACGGCGGTCGGAAAGACCGTTTGCGTAAAGTATCGCCTCGGCGATTCTTCGGCACGCCTGCCCGTCGCCGTAGGGGTTTACGGCTCTTGCCATGCGCTCGTAGGCGGCGGTGTCGGTGAGTAACTCCCTTGCGTCACGGAGAATGTCCTCCTCCTCGACGCCGCAGAGCCTGACCGTTCCCGCCTTGACCGCTTCGGGGCGCTCGGTCTCACGGCGAAGCACAAGCACGGGCTTGCCGAGCGAGGGCGCTTCCTCCTGTATGCCGCCGGAGTCCGTCATCACCATGTAGCTGCGGCTCATCAAGCGATGCATATCCATCGCATCGAGCGGCTCAATGAGGTGAACATTCGGCAGCCCCGACAGCTTTTCGATCGCCGCTCTGCGCACCACGGGCGAGAGATGCACGGGGTAGACGACCTCGACGTCGGGAAACTCCTGCGCCAGACGGCGCACCGCCGTGAAGATGTTCTCCATGGGCTTTCCGTAGTTTTCCCTGCGGTGGCAGGTCATTGCGATGACACGCTTGGAAAAGTCGACTGCTCGCAGCTCCTCGGAGCGGAAGCTGCCGTCGCCGACGGTGTACTTCATTGCGTCGATGACCGTGTTGCCGGTCACGAAAATGTCGCCCGTCACGGCTTCCCTGCGCAGATTCTCCGCATTCTTCGCCGTCGGCGCAAAGTGCAGCGTCGCAAGGCGGCCGACGAGGCAGCGGTTCATCTCCTCCGGGAAGGGGCTGTATCTGTCGTAGGTGCGAAGTCCCGCCTCGACGTGTCCCACGGGGATCTTGGCATAAAACGCCGCAAGCGCTGCGGAAAAGGTCGTGCTGGTGTCGCCGTGGACAAGCACGAGATCGGGCTTTTTCTCGGCGTAGCAGCGCTCAAGTCCCTCAAGCGCACGGACGGTGACGTCGGTCAGCGTCTGATTTGCACCCATTATGTTGAGGTCGCAGTCCGCCTCAAGACCGAAGCAGTCCATGACCGAGTCGAGCATTTCACGGTGCTGCGCCGTGACGCAGATGACGCTCTCGATCTCGTCGTACTTCTGAAGCTCAAGCGCCAAGGGCGCCATTTTGATGGCCTCCGGTCTCGTGCCGAACACCGACATGACTTTAAGTCTGCTCATTCTCCGGCTCCTCCTTTTTCTCCGCCTCCTGTGCGGGCGCATTGTTGTGGTGAACGTGGATGTTATTGTTGTGGCGGAACACGAAGAACCAAATGCTCACGGCGATCGCAAAGGCGATGACCGCAACGACTATGCGGACGATGCCGGTCGAGGTGAGCAGCACCGCCGAAAGTCCGAGTATCGCAGACACGGCGTACAGCACCGCAACCGCCTGCTTCTGGCTGAGTCCCATGTCAAGCAGCTTGTGGTGGAAGTGACCCCTGTCGGCGTGGAAGGGGCTTTGACCGTGGAGTATGCGACGGGTGAAGGCAAATATCGTGTCCGACAGCGGCACCGCCAGCGCAAGCACCGGCAGCACGAAGGTTATGACCGCATAGAACTTGAACATTCCGATGACCGACACAGTGGACAGGATGTAGCCCAAAAGCAGCGCTCCCGTGTCGCCCATGAATATCTTCGCCGGGTTGAGGTTGTACGGAATGAAGCCGAGGCAGGCACCGCACAGGCAGGCGAGGATGATGGCGACGTTGCTGTTTGCGTCGGAAACGAGCATTGCGACGAACAGCATCGTCAGCGATGCGATGGCGGAGACGCCGCAGGCAAGTCCGTCAAGTCCGTCGATGAGGTTAACGGAGTTCGTCACGCCGACGATCCATATGATCGTGACGGGGACCGACAGTGCGCCGATGGTCGCCGCCTGCTGGCTCGTTATGAGCAAGGGGTTTGACACGACGTTGATGATAACGCCGCTCAAAACGGCGATGACCGCCGCAATTATCTGAATGCCGAACTTGAGCCATGCGTTCAGATTGAGAACGTCGTCGATGGCGCCGACCACGACGATGAGGATAGCCCCGATGAGGATGCCCCGCACCTGAGTACTTATCTCGGCAAAGAACAGCACCGACAGCAGAAAGCCGATGAATATTGCAAGTCCGCCCATACGGGGGATGGGGTGCTTGTGTATGTGGCGCTTTGCGTCGGGAATGTCGATGGCGCCGACCTGCACCGCAAAGCTCTTGACCACCGGGGTCGCAATAAAGGAAATGATGAACGCCACGCCCAGCGCCATAACTATCTTTACGATAACTTCAATAGTAAAGTCCATAAAATATCTCCGTGTCAGAAGGGCTTTTCGACAAGACCCACCTTTTTATATACCTTGCGCAGCGTCTTTCTCGCAATTGCGCTCGCTCTCTGCGCACCGTCGGTGTACACCTGCTGCAGGTACGCCTTGTCCGCCAGAAGGCGCTGAGCCTCCTCCCTGATGGGACGCAGCGTCTCGATGACCGCATCGCCGACGGCGGGCTTGAACACACCGTAGCCGCAGCCGGAAAACTCACGCTCGATCTCCTCAAAGCTCTTGCCGGTGACGGCGGAGTAGATGTTCATGAGATTCGACACGCCGGGCTTTTCCTTCATGTCGAAGCGGACGCAGTTTTCCGTGTCCGAATCGGTGACGGCACGCTTGAACTTCCTTGCGATATCCTCCGGCTTTTCCATGAGGAACACGCAGCCGGCGGGGTCTGATTTGCTCATCTTGCTGCCGGGATTGGCAAGTCCCATGATCCTCGCTCCCGCCTTGGGAACGTAGGCCTCGGGGATCTTGAACACCTCACCGTAGATGTTGTTGAAGCGCACGGCGATGTCACGGGTCAGCTCGCAGTGCTGGCGCTGATCCTCGCCCACGGGAACGTAGTCCGCCTGATACAGCAGAATGTCCGCCGCCATGAGTGCGGGATATGTGAAAAGACCGCCGTTTATGTTGTCGGCGTTCTTGGCGCTCTTGTCCTTAAACTGCGTCATGCGGGAAAGCTCGCCGAACATCGTGTAGCAGTTGAGTATCCAGCCCAGCTCTGCGTGCTCGTGAACGTGGCTTTGCACGAAAAGGGTGTTCTTCTCCGGGTCGATGCCGCAGGCGATGTACTGCGCAAGCTGCTCAAGGGTGCGGCGGCGAAGCTCCGCCGGGTTCTGACGCACGGTGAGCGTGTGCAGATCGGCCATGAAGTAGTAGCAGTCAAATTCGTCGGCTCTCGCTCCCCAATTCTTGACCGCACCGAGGTAGTTGCCGAGATGCAGGTCGCCGGAGGGCTGAATGCCCGAAAGCATTATCTTTTTTCTGATTTCGTTTTCCATGGTTTTGACTCCTTATATTTACCTGTTACCTGAAATCATATTTTATCATTTTAAGTCTCTCTTGACAACAGGCAAATTCCATTTTAGACTGTTAAATGATTATGAATTACGGAGGAAAACGCCATGGAGCTTAACTGGTATGACGAGATGGAGGCTCGCATCCCCAAGGGCGAGGTGCGCACCCGCTTTGCGCCCAGTCCCACGGGATATATGCACGTCGGCAATCTCAGAACCGCACTTTACACCTGGCTTATCGCACGTCACAACGGAGGAAAGTTCATTCTCCGCATCGAGGACACCGATCAGAGCCGCCTTGTCGAGGGCGCAGTCGACGTGATATACCGCACCTTGAAGGACTGCGGTCTTGACCACGACGAGGGTCCCGACGTCGGCGGACCCGTAGGTCCGTATATTCAGACCGAGCGCCGTGGGCTGTACGGAAAATACGCCGAGCTGCTCATCGAAAAGGGTCACGCCTACCGCTGCTTCTGCGAAAAGTGTGAGGACGAGGGCGAGGCTTTTGAAAAGAAGGTCGACCCCTGCCGCAGTCTTTCGGCGGAGGAGTCCGCAAAAGCGGTGTCGGAGGGAAAGCCCTATGTCGTCCGTCAGAGGATCCCGGAGGACGGCGTCACCGTTTTCCGTGACGAGATATTCGGCGAGATAAGCGTCGAGAACAAAACGCTCGACGATCAGGTGCTTATAAAGCGTGACGGGCTGCCGACCTATAACTTTGCAAACGTCGTGGACGATCACCTCATGGGCATCACCCACGTCGTGCGAGGCTCGGAGTACCTCTCCTCCTCGCCCAAGTACAATCTGCTGTACGAGGGCTTCGGCTGGGACATTCCCAAGTACGTTCACTGCTCTCCCGTCATGCGTGACCAGCACAACAAGATGAGCAAGCGCCACGGCGACCCCTCATACGAGGACCTCATTGCGCAGGGCTACGTCACCCCCGCAGTCGTGAATTACGTTGCGCTTTTGGGCTGGAGTCCCGGCGGCGAGCGTGAGATATACTCCATGCCGGAGATGGCGGAGATATTCGATATCCACGGACTGAGCAAGTCCCCCGCAATTTTCGACATAGAAAAGCTGCGTTATTTTAACGCCGAGTACATCCGCCGCATGAGCGCCGAGGAGTTTGCCGCAGTGGCGGAGCCGTACATTCGTTCGGCGGTGAAAAATCCCGACATTGACTCCGCCGCTGTCGCCGCACTTTTGCAGCAGCGCACCGAGGTGCTGTCCGAGATCCCCGAAAAGCTCGACTTCTTCGACGCTCTGCCGGAATACGGCACCGAGCTTTTTGTCCACAAAAAGAGCAAGAGCGACACCGAAAGCTCGCTTTACGTTCTCGAAAAGATGCTCCCCGTGTTCGAGGCTCTGCCCGTTTGGGACGACGAGAGCATACTGGGCGCAATGGTCTCGCTTGCGGAGTCCGAGGGCGTCAAGAACGCCAAGGTCATGTGGCCCGTGCGCATAGCCGCAGCGGGCAAGGCGGTCACCCCCGGCGGTGCGGTCGAGATATGCCGCATCCTCGGCAGAGACGAAACTCTCCGCCGCATGAGGATCGCCGTCGAAAAGCTCAAATAAAGACGACAGAAAAACGACGGGTATTCGCTGAATACCCGTCGTTTTTCCGTGCGGTATGAACACAAGCCGGCCCTACCGCTTGTCTGACGGTGATGATTTGCGTTCAGACAAGGCAAAGTCCGCAGGGAATATGTTCTATATTTCCAAGGACTTCACCGCCGTATGAACACAAACCGGCCCTGCCGCTTGTCTGACGGTGATGATTTGCGTTCAGACAAGGCGAAGTCCGCAGGGAATATGTTCTATATTTCCAAGGACTTCAACGCCGCATGAACACAAGCCGACCCTACCGCTTGTCTGACGGTGACGATTTGCGTTCAGACAAGGCAAAGCACACGAGGGAATACTTTTTGTATTTCCCGTGTGCTTCACCGCCGTATGAACACAAATCAGCCCTACCGCTTGTCTGACGGTGATGATTTGCGTTCAGACAAGGCAAAGTCCGCAGGGAATATGTCCTATATTTCCAAGGACTTTAACGCCGTATGAGCGGAAATCAGCCCGTCAGACGCCTAAGAAGGAGGTCAGGAGGGCGAGAGTATTATATACTCCGTCGAGGTGGCTGCGTTCGTAGCCGTGAGAGGCGTATACGCCCGGTCCTATGAGTCCGTGGCGGATGTCGCTGCCGGCTGAGAGCGTCGCCTCGACGTCGCTGCCGTAGTGCGGGTACACGTCCACGGCGTAGTCGGCGTCGGCGGACTTTGCCGCCTCGATGAGCCGTGACACCAGTGCGTAGCTGTACGGTCCGCCGGAGTCCTTGGCGCAGATCGAGACCTGCTTTTCGGTGCAGGAAAGCCCCTCGCCGACGCAGCCCATATCGACGCTTATCGCCTCGGTCACGCCGTCGGGAACGCTGCCCGCTCCGCCGTGTCCGACTTCCTCATACACCGTGACGTGAACGTAGGTGCGGCGCTGCGGACGGCTGTTTGTGTCGTTCAGATACTTCGCAAGACCTAAAAGCACGCCCACGGAAAGCTTGTCGTCCAAAAAGCGGCTCTTTATATAGCCCGACTCCGTTATCCTCGTGCGAGGCTCAAAGCACACCATATCGCCGACCTCTATGCCGAGCGCACGGACGTCGTCCGCCGACTTCACGTCCTCGTCGATGACCGCCTCTACCGTGTCGAAGCTGCGCTTGGTGTCGGCGTAGCTTCCGTTGACGTGGACCGATGCGTTCACGAGCTGGCAGGTGCCCTCAAAGACCTTGCCGCTGCGGGTGCGGATCCTGAGATTCTCCGCCTCGGCGTTTTCGGCACGCATACCGCCGAGGTTCGTGAGCCGAAGTCTGCCGCCGCCCTTTATCTCCGCAACCATTGCGCCGAGGGTGTCGGTGTGCGCCTCAAGCAGCAGAGCGTCGGTCTCATCCTCGCCGCCGAGGTTTACCAGCACACCGCCCTTTGCGGTCGTGTGCGCTTCAAAGCCGAGGGCGGAAAACTCGTTTTTCACCCACTCCGCCGCCGCCTCGGTGTAGCCCGTGGGACTGTCTATATCGAGCAGACGCACGGCTTCCTGCGCCGCAAAATCAGCATATTTTCTGTCCATAGTGTCTCCTCACAGCGCCTGCCTTATTGCAAGCTGCTTATTCTTATACGTCGGGTCGCCGGTGACTTCCTTTATGACCTCGACCTCCGGCGGCAGGAACGTCTCCTCCTTGTCGGAGTAGCGGAACATCACCGCCTTGTCGGTGCAGAAGGGGTACACATCTATCTCAAAGCGGCAGTCGCCGAATACGAAGCGGTACTTCGTCTTATGCACGGCACTCAGCTCCGGGTCGCCCTCCAGCAGGTACTGGCGGTACTTCTTCTCGGAGATGGGCTTTTCGGTGTCCCACTTCGTGCCGTCCGGCATGAAGTGCTTTTCGGTGTAGAAATACAGGTAGTCGTCGCCGTTTTTCTGCTCCCGTATGCGGCGCTCGATGTTCGGATTCGTCACGCACAGGTAGGTCTGCATCATGTCGAAGGGGCGGGCCTTGTACTTGTCGCACAGCAGCTCCATCGGCGGCATATTGATAAGGTACTTGCGCTTTTTCACCATCGGCTCCGGCTCACCGAGGATGCGGTATATCTCCTTGATGCCTCGGTTCATCTTGTCCTCGAAGTTGATGGCGTTGTCGATGATGCGCAGATTGTGATGCCCGCTCCACGCACGCAGCGTGCGGTCGTCCATCTCCTTTGCGTAGTCCAGCGACTCCGAGCGTGCGGCGTTGCCGAGGTTATAGGCAAACTCCGCACCCTTTGCGCAGGTGACGAGGTGCAGCACGGCGTCGTAGCCCTTAAGCACCTGCTCCTCGGTCCTGCCGCCGAACTTATACAGCGTCTCGGCAAACTCCTCGTCGCTTATGTACGCCTTGTCGTCCATCAGCGCACGGTCGTATATGATGAGAATGTTCTCCTCCGGCACGACCTCGGCGGCCTTGAGCGCCAGCTCCTCCTTGTGGATCTGGTCTGCGATGACGAAGTCCTGGAACTTCAGCATCGACATACAGCCGCCGAAGGGCTTTATGCCGAAGCCGGAGATAAGCTCCGTCGCCGTTTCGGGGATGGTGATGACTCTCCAGCCGTCCTCCTGCTTGAACTCCTTGAGGATGCGGCTTATGAGCGTGGTCTTGCCTGCGGCGGGTCCCCCCGTCAGAACGATTTTCGTAATGTGCTTTTCCATATTATCAGTCCTTTAAAAGTCCTCGCCGAAGAACCACTCACCGAACTCCGGCACGGTTTTGAAATAGTAGTCGCAGTTATGGCGCATGAACGCCTCGATCTCCGGGATGTCGTTCGACCAGCCGACGGCGGCAAAGTCCACGCAGCAGCTCCTCGCCATGTCGTAGCCGGGCTTTAAGTCGTCCAGCACCAAAAGCTCCGACGGCGAAAAGCCGCCCTTTTCCATTATCCTTTGCAGCGGATACGGGTTCGGCTTGCGCTCCTCGGCGGAGCTTTCCCAGCCGAAGATCATGTCCGGCTCCGGCAGGTCGTTTTCCCGATAGTCACGCAGGATGTTCTCCGTGTACGAGTGCGACACGACGCACAAAACGCCGCCCTCACGCTTATGCCGCCACAGGATCTCACGCATACCGGGGTACACCGGCGGCGTATGCTCCTTGACGTATGCTTTCCAGTAGCGCTGCTCGTGGAGCATATCCTCGTCGCTCATGCCGATGCTGCGAAACAGCTCGATTATGCCGGGGTGGAAGTTTTCCTTCAGGTAGCGCTCAAGCGTGTAGTCGGCGTGAGGGTAAAACTCCGCCGTGTACTGCTTGAAGCAGGGAAAGTGAACGGTCGCAGTGCTGTCAACGACGGTGTCGTCGTGGTCGGCGACAAGGCAGGGGTATCTCATATGCTCCTCCGTGGTGTGGCTTCGCTCGGCTCATGCCGAACGCAAAAAGACGGGTGCTGCCCGACCTTTTCAGTATAACTTTTATGCACTCCCCCGTCAAGCAAAACGCAGAATATAGCGCATTAAAAATCCTGATTTAGTAAGCTTCTTTTACTAAATCGGGCTTTTTGACGAGCGCAGCGAGATTTTTTGTGATAAATTATCTCACAAAAAATGTGGCGTGCTTTTTCTGTTTGAAAAACAGAAAAAGCGGCAAAAACTGCCGCTTTTCCTTGATATTCAGTTTTCGTTTGCCGCTGCCGTCTCCCGATTCTTCGGTATCGAGATCGTCAGTATCAGCTCGTTTTCCGTCTCCTGACGCTTCATGCCTGCGGCTATGCCGCCCTGCTTCATCAGGTCAAGCCCGTGCAGTATCGTGTTCATAAACACACGGACGTCCTTCATTATGAACGTCCGCTTCTGCTCGGACTTCTCCTGCTCCTTTTCCGCCTCAAGCAATGCGTCTATGTAGCTGTCGGTCATTGCGACCGTCATGTCCCGTCGGATTATCTGCTCAAGTGCGTCACGCTGCTTGTCGGCGCTGTCGAGACGCAGCAGCGCTCTGCCGTGGCGCTCCGTGAGACCGTTGCTTCGCAGCGACTCCAAGACGTCCTGCGGCAGACGCAGGAGCCGGAGCTTGTTTGCGACCGCCGACTGCGATTTGCCGAGCCTGCGGGCCGCCTCCTCCTGACTCATGCCGAACATCCGGATGAGCTGGCTTATGCCGTTCGCTTCCTCGATGAAGTCGAGATCCCGCCTTTGCAGATTTTCGATGAGCGCAAGCAGGCTCGCTTCCTCAAGCCCCACGTCAAGCAGTATGCACGGGACCTCGCTAAGCCCCGCAAGCTTTGCCGCCCGCAGTCTGCGTTCGCCTGCGACAAGCTCGTATCTGCCGTTGCGCAGTCTCACGGTGAGCGGGTTCAGTATGCCGTACTCGGCGATGCTGCACGACAGCTCCATAAGGTCGGCGTCCCTAAAGACCTTTCTCGGCTGCACCGGATTGGGGCTGATGTCGTCGACGGGGACGCTCAGAACGCCGCCGTGACGAATGCCCGCTCTCCGCTTTACAGCCTGCATAAAAATCCCTCCGTTTCTTTAGTGCATTTTGTGGCCACACTACGAAACATACACTACATCTTGTGCAAAACCTGTCTAATCATAGCGCATTTCAAATTTTTGCACCGAAGGTAACGCAAACAAAATGGGAAAGCTTAAGCCGCCGTATTAACGGCGGCTTTTTGGCGCAAAATTTATAATATGTACGTTGACTTGTGCCTTTCAAACGTGTTTCCGGCTTTTCTGCTTCGGTTTTCTGCAATTGCCTTTTTAAGCTGTTCTTTTGAGATTGACTTGATTTTTCCGTTTTCGTCGCAGCAACAAAACTTCTATTGCAGTCTATCACTCCGGAAAACATATGTCAATATTCGTATCTGTGAATTATAGCGGCTGTTGTTAATCGTATATGGTTTTTATACTTAAAGCACAAGGGGGTGCTGCGCATGATAAGCTACGAGCCACTGTTCAGGACGATGAAGGAAAAGGGCATAAGCTCGTACCGTCTCGGTAAGCTCGGCTTTCCCATGTCGAATTACTACGCCATGAAGCGTGGTCACGACGTCTCTACTCATACGCTGAATCAGATCTGCGCCCTGCTGCATTGCCGCATCGAGGACGTTTTAGAATACATCGACGAAGATTGATTCCGTATCTGAATATCAGCACGCAAAAAAGCACCGCCGTTGGCGGTGCTTTTCCGTTTAATTTTTTCAGATGAGCTCGATGACTGCCATCTCCGCTGCGTCGCCCCTGCGGGGTCCGATGCGGGTGATGCGGGTGTAGCCGCCGTTGCGGTCGGCATACTTCACGGACAGTTCGTCAAAGGTCTTCTTGGCAACGTCTTCACGGGTGATGAAGGACAGTGCCTGACGGTATGCCGCCAGATCCTTCTTCTTGCCAAGGCTTATCATCTTCTCGGCCATGGGTGCGATCTCTTTGGCACGGGTAACGGTGGTTTCCATACGGCCCTTATCGAGCAGGTCGGTAACCTGCTGACGGAGCATTGCCATGCGCTGATCGGTGGGCTTGCCGAGTTTTCTTGTACCGGGCATTTCGCTTTCCTCCTTCTTGAGAGTTACTGATTGTCCTCGTCCGCAAGTGACAGTCCCATCATGGCGAGCTTATGCTCTACCTCTTCGAGGGACTTGCGGCCGAGGTTGCGGACCTTTATCATCTCGTCCTGCGTTTTGGAGATGAGATCCTCAACAGTATTGATGTTTGCACGCTTGAGACAGTTGAAGCTTCTTACGGACAGGTCCAGCTCCTCGATCGTCATTTCGAGGACTCTGTCATGCGCCTGCTCCACCTTGGGAACGACAGTGCTCTGACTGCCGATGGTGTCGCTCAGGTCGGTGAACAGGGTGAAGTGATCGACGAGGATCTTCGCACCGAGAGAGACTGCGTCTCTTGCGGTGATGGTCTTGTCCGTCCACACTTCGAGGGTCAGCTTGTCAAAGTCCGTCTGATTGCCCACACGGGTATTCTCGACGGAGTAATTGACCTTGATGACGGGAGTGTAGATAGAATCAACGGGAATGGTTCCGATTGCATTCTGGGGGTTCTTGTTCTTGTCAGCGGACACATAGCCCCTGCCGTGATCGAAGGTCAGCTCCATGGAAAGAGCGCCGTCCGGTCCGAGAGTCGCTATGGGCTGCTCCGGATTGAGGACCTCCACCTCGCTGTCCGCCTTGATGTCGCCTGCGGTGACAACGCCCTCGCCGGCGGCTTCGATGTAAACGGTCTTGGGTTCCTCGCTGTGGAGACGGGCGATGATGCTCTTGACATTAAGAACGATCTCGGTCACGTCCTCCTTAACACCGGGGATGGTGGAAAACTCATGCTGTACACCGGCGATCTTGATGCTGGTGACGGCGGTGCCGGGCAGAGATGACAGAAGAACCCTGCGCAGAGAGTTACCAAGTGTCGTGCCGTAGCCGCGCTCCAACGGTTCGATTATATACTTGCCGTAGGAGCTGTCATTGGGAGTCTCGATGCACTCAATACGCGGCTTTTCTATTTCGATCATATTAAATATAACCCTCCTTATTAAGTTCGGCGCAAGATCTGCGCCCTGCATTTGTTCAGCTTACCAATTCGAGGGTATCTGTATTACTTGGAGTACAACTCGACGATGAGGTGCTCCTCGATGGGAAGGTCGATGTCGTCACGAGCGGGTACCGCCGCAACCTTTGCGATCATGTTGGCTGCGTCGTACTCAAGCCACTTGGGTGCGGGACGGAAAGCATTTGCCTCAATGTTGGCCTTGATCTTCTCAATGCCGCGGCTGCTCTCTTTAAGGGTTATAACCATGCCGGGTTTTACCTGATAGCTGGGAATGTTGACCTTGCGGCCGTTCACGGTGAAGTGACCGTGGCTGACCATCTGACGTGCCTCCGCACGGCTCATTGCAAAGCCGAGACGGTAAACGACGTTGTCCAGTCTGCATTCAAGGATGCTCAGGAGGTTTTCGCCGGTCTTGCCGGGACGACGCTCCGCCATGTCATAGTAGCTGCGGAACTGATTCTCAAGAACGCCGTAGAAACGCTTTGCCTTCTGCTTCTCACGAAGCTGCTGGCCGTACTCGGAGCTCTTGCTGCGTCCCTGTCCGTGCTGTCCGGGTGCGTAGGCACGGCTTGCAAGTGCGCATTTGTCGGTATAGCAGCGGTCGCCCTTGAGGAAAAGCTTCTGACCTTCCCTGCGGCACTGGCGGCAAACTGCATCAGTATATCTTGCCATTTGTATTTCCCTCCTTCAATTAGACACGACGACGTTTCGGAGGACGGCAGCCATTGTGGGGGATGGGAGTTACGTCCTTGATCATCGTTACTTCAAGGCCTGCGGTCTGAAGCGCTCTGATAGCAGCCTCACGGCCTGAGCCGGGACCCTTTACGAACACTTCGACGGTCTTGAGACCGTGCTCCATTGCGGCCTTTGCCGCAACCTCTGCTGCGGTCTGTGCTGCGAAGGGGGTGGACTTTCTGCTGCCACGGAAGCCCTGACCACCGGCGGATGCCCAGGAGATTGCATTGCCCTGAGTGTCGGTGACGGTTACCATGGTGTTGTTGAAGGAAGAGCTGATATGAACCTGACCCTTTTCAATGTTCTTACGCTCTCTGCGGCGTGTTCTGACTTTCTTCTTTGCATTTGCTGCCATAATTCATATCCCTCCTTACTTCTTCTTATTTGCGATGGTGCGTTTCGGACCCTTGCGGGTGCGGGCGTTGGTCTTGCTCCTCTGACCGCGCACGGGGAGTCCTCTGCGGTGACGAAGACCGCGGTAGCAGCCGATCTCGGTGAGACGCTTGATGTCAAGCGCTACGCTGCGGCGCAGGTCGCCCTCAACGATGAAGTTGTGGTCGATGCACTCACGGAGCTTTGCTTCCTGTTCTTCGGTCAGGTCTTTTACACGGGTGTCGGGATTGATACCGGTCATCGCCAGTATCTTGTTTGCGCTGGTTCTGCCGATACCGTAGACATAGGTGAGGCCGATCTCGATCCTCTTGTCCTTGGGCAGGTCAACGCCGGCTATACGTGCCATATTATTCGATCATTCCTTTCGATTTTTTACCGCATTTGCGGATCGCATGACTTATTCCCGCCGGAGGGAGCCTTGCGGTCCATGCGGGAGCTTACTTTTGTCTGCGGGGGCTGTTGCCCCCGCATTTTCGGGGCATCAGCCCTGTCTCTGCTTATGCTTGGGGTTTTCGCAAATTACCATGACTTTGCCCTTGCGCTTTATGATCTTGCACTTCTCGCACATGGGCTTCACGGAAGGTCTTACTTTCATTTGTTTTACCTCCTACTTGCTTCTCCAGGTGATGCGGCCTCTGGTCAGATCGTACGGTGACATCTGAACCGTGACCTTATCGCCGGGGAGGATCCTTATAAAGTTCATTCTGAGTTTGCCGGATATGTGGGCAAGTATCGTGTGTCCCTGTCCGATGTCTACCATGAACATCGTGTTGGGAAGGGATTCGACGACCGTACCCTCAAGTTCGATTACATCGTCTTTTGCCAAAGTCAATTCCTCCTGTGGTTGGGTTAAATATCCTCTGCCATAGTCAGTATCTCAGGCTCGCCGTCGGTGATGAGGATCGTGTTCTCGTAGTGGGCGGACAGACTTCCGTCCACGGTCACGACCGTCCAGTCGTTTGACAGCACCTTGACCTCCCAGCCGCCTACGTTGACCATAGGCTCGACTGCGATGGTCATACCGGGAACGAGACGGGGACTCGGCTTTCTGCTGAAGTTGGGGACCTCCGGGGCCTCGTGCATATTCCTGCCGACGCCGTGTCCCACATAGTCACGCACGACGGAATAGCCGTTGCTTTCAACGTATTCCTGAACTGCGCTGCCTATATCGTTTACACGGTAGCCGGAACGTGCAAATTTGATGCCCTCGAAAAAGCTCTGCCGTGTGACCGCCATGAGCTTCTTCGCCTCTTCGGAGACCTCCCCGCAGGGGTAGGTTCCCGCACAGTCGCCCACGAAGCCGGCGAAGGTGGCGCCCACATCGACGGAGACGATGTCTCCGCTGCGGACGATGCGCTTGCCGGGGATGCCGTGGATGACTTCCTCGTTCACTGAAATGCAGGCGCTTGCGGGGAACCCGCCGTAGCCCAGAAAGGTCGGGATGGCTCCCGATTTTCTGATAAAGTGATTTACCTCTCGGTCTATCTCTTTTGTGCTTATCCCGTCGGCTATTGCCTGACGTGCGATGCTTCGTGCGGCGGCGGTTATCTTGCCCGCCTTGCGCATACATTCAACTTCTTTAGGATTTTTAATGATAATGCTCATTATCAGATACCCAGAGTGGCTTTGATAACTTCGGTGGTCGCCTCGATCGTGGGCTGATTGTCCACGGTCTTGAGCTTGCCTCTCTCGGCGTAGAACGCCTTGAGCGGCTCGGTCTCTCTGTGATAGACCTCGAGACGTGCCTTGACGGTTTCGGGAGCGTCGTCCTTACGGATGGTAAGCTCGCCGCCGCAGAAGTCACACTTGCCCTCAACTTTGGGGGGATTGGAAACTATGTGGAAGGTCTGGCTGCAGTCCTTGCAGGTCCTGCGGCCGGACATACGCTCGACTATGACCTCGTCCGCTATCTCGATGGACAGGGCGCAGTCAATGTCGATGCCCGCATTTTCAAGAGCCTCCGCCTGGGGGATCGTGCGGGGTACACCGTCGAGGATGTAGCCGCCGGCGCAGTCCGCCTCGGCGAGACGCTCGTTGATTATTCCGATGATGACCTCATCGGGAACGAGCTTGCCGCTTTCCACATATGCCTTGGCTTTGAGTCCCACGGGCGTGCCGTTTTTCATGGCAGCACGGAGGATATTGCCGGTGGAAATGGTGGGGATATTAAGCATTTTGCTCAGGATCTCTGCCTGAGTCCCCTTGCCTGCGCCGGGGGCTCCCAAAAGTATAAGCTTCATAATTCCACCTCTTATTCAAGGAAGCCCTTGTAATTGCGCATGAGGAGCTGTGCCTCAAGTGCTCTTACAGTCTCAATTGCGACGCCGACGACGATTATGATCGAGGTGCCTCCGAGGGAGACGCCGGAGTTCGCCGCAGTTTCGCTGAAGCAGGCTACCAGGATAGGCACAACAGCGATGATACCGAGATAAATTGCGCCGAACAGGGTGATCTTGTTAAGCACTCTCTTGATAAACTCGCTGGTGGGCTTGCCCGGACGGAAGCCGGGGATATATCCGCCGTTCTTCTTGAGGTTGTTTGCGACCTCAATAGGATTGAACTGGATCGTTGAGTAGAAGTATGCGAAGAAGATGATAAGCAGGAAGTAGATTATCGCATACACAACGCTGGTGGTGCTTGCCCATACGCTGTCGGAATGTCCCGTGAATGCAGCTATCGTTGCGGGGAGCGAAGCGATGGACTGTGCGAAGATGATGGGCAGAACGCCGGACATATTCACCTTCATGGGAAGGTGAGTGCTCTGGCCGCCGTACATCTTACGGCCCACTACACGCTTTGCGTACTGCACCGGGATCCTGCGTTCCGAATCGTTTATAAAGACGATGAGAACGATCATTGCCAGTGCGCCGAGGAGCATGAGCAGGGTGATCCACCAGGTGTTCGGCTTGGCGATAACGCCGGAGATCATGTTGATGAGGTCGGTCGGGAAGCGGGAAATGATGCTTGCAAACAGTATGATCGAGATACCGTTGCCCACGCCGAACTCGGTGATCTGCTCGCCGAGCCACATGATGAGTGCGGAGCCGGACGTGAAGGTCAGGATGATGACTATCGCCGCCCAGATGCCGTCGTCGGTAAGCACGTTATAGCTCTTGATGAGCATATAGTATGCAAAGCCCTGAATAAGGCCGATAACGACGGTGGTATAACGGGTGATGGAGGCGATCTTCTTTTTGCCTTCCTCGCCCTCCTCCTTGCTCATACGCTCAAGTGCGGGGATCGCAATGCACAGGAGCTGAATGATGATGGATGCGTTGATGTAGGGCTGGATGGACAGTGCAAAGATCGTAGCGTTAGACAGAGCGCCGCCGCTCATGACGTTCAGCAGGTCCAAAACGGTATTCTGAAGATGGCCGCTGAAGTAGCTGTTGAGCAGGTCGAGGTCCACATAGGGGACGGGGACTGCGTTACCGAGTCTGTAAAGCAGGACGATGAGCAGAGTAAAAAGGATCTTTTTACGGAGATCTGCTACCTTCCATGCGTTGCGCATAGTCTGAAACACTTAGATCACCTCGGCCTTTCCGCCTGCCGCCTCAATTTTTTCTTTTGCGGTTTCAGAGAAAGCGGAAGCCTTTACCGTGAGTTTCTTGCTGATCTCGCCGTTGCCGAGGATCTTGACACCGTAACGGCAGGAGGAGAGGATGCCTGCATCCAGAAGCGCCTTTGCGTCAACAACGTCGCCGTCGGAGAACTTGTCAAGTGCGGAAACGTTGATGCTCTCGAAGGGCTTTGCAAAGATGTTGTTGAAGCCCCTCTTGGGGATACGGCGTGCCAGAGGCATCTGGCCGCCTTCGAAGCCGATACGGACACCGCCGCCGGAGCGTGCCTTCTGACCCTTGTGACCGCGGCCGGCAGTCTTGCCGTTGCCGGTTGCATGGCCTCTGCCCTTGCGCTTATCGACGTGGGTGGAGCCTGCTACGGGAGAAAGTTCATTGATATACATTGCTTTTCCTCCTTATTCTTCCGTTACCTGGAGGAGATAGCCGATCTTGGCGATCTTGCCCCTGGTCTGGGGGTTGTCGGGCTGTACGGTCTCGTTGCCGATCTTGTGCAGACCCATGGAATTTGCGGTCGCAATGTGCTTGTCAAGACGACCGTTGAGGCTCTTTACGAGCTTGATTCTCAGATTTGCCATGATGCGCCCTCCTTAACCCTGGATCTCTTCGGGAGTCTTGCCTCTGACCGCTGCGACCTGAGCCGCATCACGGAGAGACTTGAGACCCTGCATGGTGGCTGCAACCACATTTGCGGGATTGTTGGTGCGCAGGCACTTGGTACGGATGTCCTTGATGCCGGCTGCCTCAACGACCGCACGGACAGCGCCGCCGGCGATAACGCCGGTACCGGGTGCTGCGGGCTTGAGCAGAACTCTGCCTGCACCGAACTCGCCGATGATCTCGTGAGGAATGGTGGTACCGCTGAGGGTGATGGTCACGATGTTCTTCTTCGCATCCTCAAGACCCTTGCGGATGGCTTCGGAAACTTCGTTTGCCTTGCCCAGTCCGTAGCCGACACGACCCTTGCCGTCGCCCACTACGCACAGTGCGGAGAACTTCATAATGCGGCCGCCCTTGACGGTCTTGGAAACACGGTTGAGGGAAACTACCTTCTCGACGAACTCGGAAGCTTCCTCGCTGTTGCGGCGATCTCTTCTGTCGTTATTGTAAGCCATAATAGTTTTCCTCCTCCCTTAGAACTTCAGGCCGCCCTCACGGGCGCCTTCTGCAAGTGCTGCAACACGACCGTGGAAGATGTATCCGCCTCTGTCGAACACGACTTCCTCGATGCCCTTTGCGAGCGCACGCTCTGCAATGGTGCTGCCGATCTTCTTTGCGGCTGCGATGTTGCTGCCGTTGCCTTCAAATGCCTTCTCGACGGTGGATGCGGAAACGAGAGTGTTGCCTGCTACGTCGTCGATGATCTGGGCATAGATGTGATTTTCGCTGCGGAATACGCTGAGGCGGGGTCTTTCGGCGGTGCCGGAGATCTTGCCTCTTACTCTTGCATGGCGCTTGATGCGCTGTGCTCTTGTATCAGGTCTCTTAATCATTCAGGCACACCTCCTATTATTTAGCACCGGTCTTGCCTTCTTTGCGGCGGACAACTTCGTAATCATACTTGATGCCCTTGCCCTTGTAGGGCTCCGGAGGACGCTTACCGCGTACTTCCGCTGCAAACTGACCGACCTTCTGCTTGTCAATACCCTTGATGACGATCTGATTGGGACCGGGTACCTCGATCTGGATGTCCTCGGTTTCGGGGACGATGACCTGATGAGAGTAGCCGATGTTCAGAACCAGGTTCTTACCTTCCTTGGCCGCACGGTAGCCTACGCCGTTGACCTCAAGAGTCTTCTTGAAGCCTTCGGATACGCCGATGACCATGTTGTGCACAAGGCTGCGGGTAAGTCCGTGGAGAGAACGGTTCTCCTTTGTGTCATCGGGGCGGGAGACGTGTACCACGCCTTCGCTGACCTCGACCTTGATGCTGGGTGCTGCGTTCATGGAAAGCTCGCCCTTGGGTCCCTTGACCGTGACGTGCTGTCCGTCGACCTTCACTTCCACTCCTGCGGGAAGGACAATGGGTGCTCTACCGATTCTAGACATATTCGTGCGCCCTCCTTACCATACAAATGCCAGGACTTCGCCGCCGACATGGAGAGAACGTGCCTTCTTGTCGGTCATGACGCCCTTGGAAGTGGATACGATAGCGATACCGAGGCCCTTGAGGACCTTGGGCAGCTCGTCGGAGCCGGCGTATACACGCAGGCCGGGCTTGCTGACTCTGCGAAGACCCTGAATGGCCTTCTCTTTGCCGGGGAGATACTTGAGGCTGATGCGGATGATGCCCTGAGTGCCGTCGTCGATGATCTGGAAGCTCTTGATGTAGCCTTCCTCAAGAAGGATCTCTGCAATTGCCTTCTTCATCTTGGAAGCGGGGACATCCACGGTTTCATGCTTAGCGCTGCCGGCGTTGCGGATGCGGGTAAGCATATCTGCAATGGGGTCTGTGATCTGCATAATTCTTTCTCCTTTTTTTAGAAGTTACCGGGGCTTTGCCCTCGGTTTTGGCGGCGAGGTTCCGCACTAATACATGATTAGCTGCGGCCTTTCGCCGTCCGTGGACAGCTTTTACGCTGCCCGACCCGGCACCGGCTTTCGCACGTTGATCGGACGCACGGAGTCCCGGCAGCGAGCCTCGCTTCAAAACCGGAGTTTTGAGGCATATTCAAAAACCGCCGAAGAGATACGCCGGGTTTCGGCGTATCTCAACTTCGTTTTTCGCAAAATTCGCATCATACAATTTTACCGCAAATCCCCTTGAAAATCAAGTGTTTTTTGCGCTATGATGCGCTTTCGCCGCTTTCCTTACCAGGATGCCTTGCGGACGCCGGGGATCTGGCCCTTGTAAGCCAGCTCACGGAAGCAGATACGGCAGATGCCGTAGTCACGCAGGTAAGCGTGGGGACGGCCGCAGATCTTGCAGCGATTGTACTTGCGGGTGGAGAACTTAGCAGGAGCCTGCTGCTTGAGGATCATTGATTTCTTAGCCATTTTTCGGTTCCTCCTTAGTTCATGAAGGGAGCGCCCATGAGCTTGAGCAGCTCACGTGCTTCCTCGTCGGTCTGTGCGGTGGTGGTGATCGCTATGTTCATACCGCGCAGCTTCTCGATCTTATCGTAGTCGATTTCGGGGAAGATGATCTGTTCCTTGAGTCCCATGCTGTAGTTGCCTCTGCCGTCGAATGCGTCGGCGGAGATGCCTCTGAAGTCACGGACACGGGGAAGTGCGATGTTGAACAGACGGTCGAGGAACTCCCACATGCGGTCCTGGCGAAGGGTGACCTTGACGCCGACGTGCATGCCTTCACGGAGCTTGAAGTTTGCAACGGACTTTCTTGCCACGGTTGCAACTGCGTGCTGACCGGTGATCGCAGAGATCTCCTTGATGACGTTATCAAGCGCCTTTGCGTTGTCCTTGCAGTCGCCGCAGCCGACGGATACGACGATCTTGTCGATCTTGGGGATCTGCATAACGGACTTGTACTGGAACTTCTCCATCAGAGCAGGAGCAACTTCCTCAACGTACTTTTTCTTCATTCTTGTCATAGTAAGTTATCTCCTTTCTCAGATTTCTTCGCCGCACTTACGGCAAATGCGGAGCTTCTTGTCTGCAACGTACTTGTAGCCCACACGACGGCCTGCGCCGCACTTGGGGCAAACAAGCTGGACCTTGCTGACATAGATCGGGGTCTCGACCTTGATGATGCCGCCGTCCTGACCCTGCTTCTTTGCCTTCTGGTGCTTGGTTGCAACGTTGACGCCCTCAACGATGACCTTACCGTTCTTGGGGTCTGCGGAAATGACCTTTCCGATCTTGCCCTTGTCCTTGCCGGACAGGACTATAACTTTATCGTCTTTTTTGATTTTCATTCTTCGTACCCTCCATTAAATCACTTCGGGAGCCAAAGACAGGATCTTCATGTAATCCTTGTCACGAAGCTCACGGGCGACGGGTCCAAAGATACGGGTGCCGCGGGGGTTCTTGTCGGTACCGTTTATGAGAACCGCTGCGTTCTCGTCGAAGCGGACGTAGGTGCCGTCTGCACGGCGAACGGGCTTTGCGGTACGAACGATGACCGCCTTGACGACGTCACCCTTCTTGACGGAACCGCCGGGAGCCGCCTTGCGGACGGATGCCACGACTACGTCACCGATGCTCGCATATCTGCGCTTGGAACCGCCCAGAACACGGATGCACTTGATTTCCTTGGCGCCGGTATTGTCGGCAACCTTCAGATAACTTTCCTGCTGTATCATTATGCTGCCTCCTTACTTAGCCTTTTCTACGATCTCGACAACACGCCATCTCTTGTCCTTGGACAGGGGGCGGGTCTCCATCACACGAACGATATCGCCGATGCCACACTCGTTGTTCTCGTCATGTGCCTTCAGGCGGTAGGTCCGGCCGATGATCTTCTTATAAGTCTTGTGTGCGACACGATCCTCGACAATGACAACAACGGTCTTGTCCATCTTGTCGGATACGACCTTGCCAACACGGGTCTTACGGGAAGTTACTCTTTCATTCATTCTACCTTACCTCCTCACTGCTCGAGTTCTTTTTCACGGATGACTGTCTTGACTCGGGCAATGTCACGACGGACAGCGGAAATCTTCACGGGGTTGTCAAGATGATTGGTGGCATGCTGCATACGAAGCATGAACAGATCCTTTTTGAGCTCCGCAAGCTTGGTCTCAAGCTCTGCTACGGACATAACTTTCAATTCTTTTGCCTTCATCTTATTCACCACCGTTCTCGGACTCGTCGCCCTTCTTGACTATCTTAGTCTTGCAGGGCAGCTTGTGGCTGGCAAGGCGGAGAGCTTCACGGGCGGTCTCTTCGGGAACGCCTGCGATCTCAAACAGCACTCTGCCGGGCTTAACGACTGCGACCCAGTACTCGGGAGAGCCTTTACCGGAACCCATACGGGTCTCGGCGGGCTTTGCCGTTACGGGCTTGTCGGGGAATATCTTGATCCAGACCTGGCCGCCTCTCTTGGTATAGCGGGTCATCGCTATACGGGCTGCCTCGATCTGATTGCTGGTGATCCAGCTCGGCTCGGTCGCCATAAGACCGAAATCGCCGTATGCTACAAAGTTGCCGCGCTGTGCTTTGCCCTTCATGCGGCCACGGTGCACTCTGCGGTACTTTACTCTCTTAGGCATTAACATTAGTTGTTGCCTCCTTCCTTTGCGGGAGCGGAGGGACGGGGTCCCCTGTTGTATCCGCCCTGACCTGCGGGACGCTGGCCGTATCCGCCCTGACGACGATCGCCCTGACGACGGTCGCCACCCTGACGGCGGTCGCCTCTGCGGTCGTCACGACGACGGCGCTCGCCCTGCGGCTTGTTCATATCCATCACACGGGGAGTGGTACGGAGAGTCTGGGAAAGAACCTCGCCCTTGTAGATCCAAACCTTGACGCCGATGCGGCCGTAGGTGGTCGCTGCCTCGGCGAAGCCGTACTCGATGTCGGCACGGATGGTCTGGAGGGGGATGGTTCCGTCGTGGTAGCATTCGCTGCCTGCGATCTCACGTCCGCCGAGGCGGCCGGAGCACATGATCTTGATGCCCTTTGCGCCCATGCGCATTGCACGTCCCATTGCGTTCTTCATTGCACGGCGGTGAGAAATACGCTTCTCAAGCTGCTGTGCGATGTTTTCCGCCACGAGCTGTGCATTGACGTCGGGGGTGCGGACCTCAACGATGGAAATTGCAACGGGCTTGCCGATGAGCTTCTCGACTTCCTGACGGAGACGCTCGATCTCTGCGCCGCCCTTGCCGATGACCACGCCGGGTCTGGAGCAGTGGATATAGATCCGAACCTTTGCGGAGTCACGCTCTATCTCGATGGTGGGGACACCGGCGGAATAGAGGGTCTTCTTGAGGTAATTGCGGATTTTGTAGTCTTCGACGATAAGATCGCCGACCTTGTCTGCACGGGCGTACCAGCGGGAATCCCAGTCCTTAATTACGCCGACACGCATTCCATGAGGATTAACTTTCTGTCCCATTTATTCTGCCTCCTCCCTTATTCTTTCTCAGCCACGCAAAGAGTGATGTGGCTGGTGCGCTTGTTGATGCGGTACATACGACCCTGAGCTCTGGGTCTGCCCCTCTTGAGGATGGGGCCGCCGGTTGCGTAAACCTGAGCGACGTAGAGCTTTTCGGGGTCCATCTCAAAGTTGTTCTCCGCATTTGCGCAGGCGCTCTTGAGAAGCTTTACCATATATTCGCAGCCGGCCTTGGGAGTATGCTCCATAAGTGCCATTGCGACGTTGGTATCCTTGCCTCTGATCATATCGCAGATGATCTGAACCTTGCGGGGAGATATACGAGCGTACTTGACTTCCGCTCTTGCCATTTTCTTTTCGTCCATGTTTTATCTCCTCCTTACTTGCCGGTCTTGCTGCCTGCATGACCACGGAAGGTTCTGGTGGGAGCAAACTCGCCGAGCTTGTGTCCGACCATGTCCTCGGTGACGTACACGGGAACGTGACGGCGGCCGTCGTGGACTGCGATGGTGTGTCCTACAAAGGACGGGAAGATAGTAGTGGCACGGCTCCAGGTCTTGAGAACCTTCTTCTCGCCCTTCTTATTCATTTCGTCGATTCTCTTCAGGAGCTCGGGAGCTGCGAAGGGTCCTTTTTTAATGCTTCTGCTCATTTACTTCTTTCCCTCCTTACTTAGCGTTGCGGCGCTTGACTATGAACTTATCGGTGCGGTTCTTAGTCTTGCGGGTCTTGTATCCAAGTGCGGGCTTGCCCCAGGGAGTTACAGGGCCGGGACGTCCGACGGGGGACTTGCCTTCGCCGCCGCCGTGGGGGTGGTCACAGGGGTTCATGACGGAGCCGCGGACGGTGGGACGGATGCCCATGTGACGTTTGCGGCCTGCCTTGCCGATGGAGATGTTGGAGTGATCGACATTGCCGACCTGACCGATGGTCGCCATGCAGTCCATGCGGACCTTGCGGTACTCGCCGGAGGGCAGACGGACGGTAGCCATGCCGTTCTCCTTCGCCATCAGCTGTGCTGCGACGCCTGCGGAACGAACGAGCTGTGCGCCCTTGCCGGGGTAAAGCTCGATGTTGTGGATAACGGTACCTACGGGAATGTTTGCCAGAGGCAGAGCATTGCCGGGCTTGATGTCGGAAGCTGCGCCTGCGACTACCTTGTCGCCGGTCCTGAGTCCGACGGGAGCCAGGATGTAACGACGCTCGCCGTCAGCGTACTCGACAAGTGCGATGAATGCGCTGCGGTTGGGGTCGTACTCAAGGCGGAGGACCTCGCCCTCGACGTCCAGCTTATTGCGCTTGAAGTCGATGACACGGTACTTCTGACGGTTGCCGCCGCCCTTATGGCGAACGGTGATGCGGCCGTAGCTGTTGCGGCCGGAATTCTTTTTGAGGACCTCGATCAGTTTCTTCTCGGGCCTTGCGTGCTTATCAACACCGTCAAAGCCGGAAACGGTCATCTGCCTGCGGGCAGGAGTGGTAGGTCTGTAAGTTTTAATAGACATTCTCTTTTACCTCCCCTTATGCCATGCCTTCAAAAAGCTCGATGTTCTTGGAATCCTCACTGAGCTTTACGACGGCTTTCTTCCAAGAGGCGGTCTTGCCTGCGGGGTATGCGCCCTGGCGCTTTGCCTTGCCGCGGACATGGCTGGTGGTGACCTTGATGACGGTTACGTCAAAGATCTCCTCAACGGCCTTCTTGATTTCTATCTTGTTTGCGTCCTTCGCAACCTCAAAAGCGTACTTCTTGATGTCCAGGTCTTCCATGGACTGCTCGGTGATGATGGGGCGAATGATGATATCATAAGCGGTTCTCATCAGGCGTACACCTCCTCGATCTTTGCAAGCGCTGCCTTATCGACAACGATCTTGCGGTTGTTGAGAATCATATAGGGACTGAGGATCGTTGCGATGGTGGTGCTGATGCCTGCGATGTTGCGGGCGGACTTCACTACCTTCTCGTCAACGTTCTCGGTGACGACGAGTGCCTTGCCGGTTACGCCCAGCTTGTCAAGGAAGCCCTTGAAAGCCTTGGTCTTGATCTCTTCGACCTTCAGACCGTCGATGACGATGATCTCGTCCTCGGCTGCCTTTGCGGAGAGAGCGCTCTTCATTGCAAGGCGCTTCACCTTCTTGTTGAGGGTGTAGCTGTAATCACGGGGCTTGGGAGCAAAGGCTACGCCGCCGTGAGTCCACACGGGAGAACCCTTGTAGCCTGCACGGGCACGGCCGGTGCCCTTCTGACGCCACGGCTTTGCGGTGGTGTAGGAAACTTCGCCCTTGGTGAGTGCGCTCTGGGTGCCCTGACGGCAGTTGGCCAGATGATTCTTGACGGAATCGTGAAGGACAGACTTGTTCGGCTCGATACCGAAAACGGCTGCGGAGAGCTCGATCTCGCCGACCTTTTCGCCTGCCATATTGTAAACGTTAGCTTTAGGCATTTAAGATACTCTCCTTTCCTTACTTGTTCCTTGCGGAAGCCTTCTGCGGATTGACACGTGCAGATGCCTTCTGCGGGTTGAGGCTGATGCCGGCGCCCTCGCCCTTCTTGACGGCTGCCTTCTTTGCGGTGCTCTTGATGTAAACAAGACCGCCCTTGGGACCGGGGACTGCGCCTCTTATAACGAGCATGTTCAGTTCGGGATCGACCTTGACAACGTCAAGATTCTCGACGGTGACCTGCTCAACGCCCATGTGACCTGCGCCGATCTTGCCCTTGAAGATGCGGCTGGGGTCGGTGCTGGAGCCCATGGAGCCTGCATGACGGTGGACAGGACCGCCGCCGTGGCTCATCGGGGTGCGCTGTGCGCCGTGGCGCTTGATAACGCCTGCGTAGCCGTGGCCCTTGCTGATGCCGGTGACGTCGACCTTCTCGCCTTCTGCGAAAACGTCCGCCTTGAGTACGTCGCCGACGTTCATCTCGGCTGCGTTCTCAAGCTTGAACTCCTTGAGGTGCTTCATCATGCCTACTCCCGCCTTCTTCAGGTGACCTGCTTCGGGCTTGGAGAGCTTCTTTTCGGCTACCTCTTCGTAACCGAGCTGGACAGCGTTGTAGCCTTCCTTCTCGACGGTCTTCTTCTGGGTCACGGTGCAGGGACCGGCCTCGATGACCGTTACGGGAATGACCTTGCCCATCTCGTCGAAGATCTGCGTCATGCCGACCTTCTTGCCGATAATGGCTTTCTTCATTATTTTTTCCTCCTTCGGTTATTGGTTACCTCGCTTGACTCGCTGAGCGGCCAGAGGCTGGCAACTTAACCCGTCCGTATTCGCAAGCTACGGACAATGGGTCGTTCATAAATTGATTTGGGTCGCTGCGTTTTATTTAATAAGGTATACGCCTTACCTTTTCTGCGGGGATTACAGCTTGATCTCGATCTCGACGCCTGCAGGCAGCTCAAGGGACATAAGAGCCTCAACGGTCTTCTGAGTGGGGCTTACGATGTCGATGAGGCGCTTGTGGGTGCGGCGCTCAAACTGTTCGCGGCTGTCCTTGTACTTGTGGACTGCACGCAGGATGGTGACGATCTCGGTCTTGGTGGGCAGGGGGATGGGACCGGAGACCTTTGCGTCGGTACGCTTTGCGGTCTCAACGATGGTCTCTGCTGCCTTGTCGATGAGCTGGTGATCGTACGCCTTGAGGCGGATGCGGATCATGTTTTTGTTGCTTGCCATTTGTTTTTCTCCTTTTCGTACTGAATTTTCGGCGGCATTGGGTCCCGCCTTCGTCCCGTACGGATGAAGCTTTTTGACGTACACTCTACCGTGCGTATCAGACTCTGTCCGAAAAACAAACCGGCTTTTTTGCCGGTCGCTCAGCGGTACAGACGATATACGCCGTGTACGAAATGCTTCAGCCGCCCGATCATGTGCCTTGCGGCACCGGACATACTCCACGGAAGTTACCTCGATTTCGAGCAATCTCCCGCTTCATCGCATAATACGCCCATTAGCAACTCACAGGCGCCCTCATAGAATAACAAATAAATTTATACATGTCAAGGAAAAATTCGTCCTTTTTGCAGAATTTTTTGCGCTCTTTTTGTGCATTTCGGCAAGATGCCCCCACGCCCCTACATCTTGTGTTTACCTCCCCTCATGCGCCACAAGCCGGTGCAAACGCACGGAACAAGATTCTTTGCCCCTGTTGAAAAAGTCATAATTTGTGTTATAATAATGTGTTAGATAAAATTGAATTGGAGGTAATTTACCTTGACAAAAATTGATATTTTCTCCGGCTTTCTCGGAGCAGGCAAGACGACGCTTATCCGCAAACTCATCAAAGAGGGCTACAAGGGCGAAAAGCTCGTGCTTATCGAAAACGAATTCGGCGAGATCGCCGTTGACGGCGGCTTCCTCAAGGACGCAGGCGTCGAGATAACCGAAATGAATTCCGGCTGCATCTGCTGCACCCTCGTCGGCGACTTCACCAAGGCGCTCAATCAGGTCATCGAGGACTATGCTCCCGACCGCATCCTCATCGAGCCGTCCGGCGTCGGCAAGCTTTCCGACGTTGCGAAGGCGGTGTCCGGCGTTCCCGGCGCCGTCATCGGCAGCAAGATCACCGTCGTCGACGCCGGCAAGTGCCGTATGTACGTTCGCAACTTCGGCGAATTCTTCAACGACCAGGTCTGCAATGCGGACATCATCGTCCTCAGCCGCACGGACTCCACCTCCGACGGCAAGGTCGTCGCCGCAAGCGCTCTCTTAACGCAGCTCAACCCCAACGCAGCCGTCATCAGCACGCCTTGGGATCAGCTCAGCGGCGAGCAGCTTATGGACGCCGTCCGCCGCACCGACACCCTCTCCACCGCAATGCAGGAGATGAGCCGTCAGGTGCGTGAGACCAATCACGGTCATTGCGGCTGCGGTCACGACCACGACCACGACCACGACCATGACCACGAGCATGAACACGAGCATGACCATGACCATCATCACGATCACGACCACGAACACGGCGAGCATTGCGGCTGCGGTTGTGACCACGATCACGACCACGAGCATCACCACCACGCCGACGAGGTGTTTACCTCCTGGGGCTGCGAGACCCCCGCAAAGTTCAGCGCAGCCAAGATAAAGGACATCCTCACCCAGCTCGACGACACCGAAAAGTACGGCACCGTTCTGCGTGCAAAGGGCTTCGTCGATTCCGGCGAAGGCGATTGGGTGTACTTCGACTACGTCCCCGGCGAGGCGGACATCCGCTCCGGCGGCGCCGCCGTCACGGGAAGAATCTGCGTCATCGGCTCCGGCATCAAGGAGCAGGCGATAAGGGAGCTGTTCGGTATTGGCTGAGAAAAGAAACGACGTTCCCGTATATCTGTTTACGGGCTTCCTCGAATCGGGAAAAACGAAATTCATACAGGAAACGCTTGAGGACAAGCGCTTCAATAACGGCGAACGCACCCTTCTGCTCGTCTGCGAGGAGGGCGAGGAGGAGTACGAGCCCGACCAGTTCGCCTCCCCTTCGGTGTTCATCCGTGTGCTCGACGGGCTTGAGGACCTCACCCGTGAGAACCTCCGCACTTGGCTTTCCGAAAACCGCTGCGAGCGAGTGGTCATCGAGTACAACGGAATGTGGCTGCTTGACGAGCTGTACAACGCCCTGCCGGAGGGCTGGGTCGTGTATCAGGAGTTCATGTTTGCCGACGCCCGCAGCTTCATAAGCTACAACGACAATATGCGCCAGCTCGTTTACGACAAGCTGAAAAGCGCAGAGCTTGCGGTGTTCAATCGCTACAACGACGGCATCGACAAGATGACGCTGCACAAGATAGTCAGGGGCGCATCCCGCCGCTGCGACATCGCCTACGAGTATGTCGGCGGCAAGGTCAGCTACGACGACATCGAGGACCCGCTCCCCTTCGACCTCAATGCCGACGTCGTCGAGATCGGCGACGACGACTACGCCGTGTGGTACCGTGATATGTCCGAGGAGCCGAAAAAGTACGAAAACAAGGTGCTTCGCTTCAAATGCCGCTACTTAAAGCGCAAAAAGATCCCGGCGGGCAGCTTCATCGTCGGGCGTCACGTTATGGCGTGCTGCGCCGAGGACATCCAGTTTGCGGGGCTTATCTGCAAGTGGGACGGCGCCGACGACATCGTGGGCGACTCGTGGCACATCCTCACCGCACGCATAAATTACAAGTTCAACATGGCATACGGCAGAAAGGGTCCCGTCCTGACCTTCATCTCGGACGAACCCTGCGAGGTGCCGGAAAACCCCGTTGCGACCTTCTATTAAACATCAAAAAGCCGTCCTGCAACGGCTTTTTTAGACGGGAGATATGCAAATGAGGCTTACATCCGCTCCGATGCAGGGCGTCACCGACCGTGACTTCCGGCAGGTACACAGCAAATTTTTCACCCCGGCGGACGCATACTACGCCCCCTTTCTCTCGCCCACGGCGACGCATCGGCTCACGCCCAAGGAGCTGCGTGAGGTGCTGCCGGAGAACAACGTCGGGATAACGCTCGTGCCGCAGCTTCTGTGTGCAAGTGCGCCCGACTTCGTCTGGGCGGCGGGGGAGCTTGCCGCCATGGGCTACGGTGAGGTGAATCTGAACCTCGGCTGTCCGTCCGGCACCGTGACCGCAAAGAAAAAGGGCAGCGGAATGCTTGAGGATACGGAGCTGCTGCGCAAATTTTTAGACGGCATTTTTGAAGGCTCGGCAGTGCGGATCTCGATAAAGACCCGCATCGGCTCAAGCAGCGCCGATGAATTTTCCCGACTTGCGGAGATATTTAACGACTACCCGATAAAGGAGCTTTGCATCCACTGCCGTGTCCGCACGCAGCAGTATAAGGGTGCGCCCGACCTCTCGGCGTGGGAGACGGCGCTGCGGGTCTGCCGTGCGCCGCTGTGCTATAACGGCGACATTTTCGATGCGCCGAGCGCCGAAAGGCTTCTTTCCGCCTACCCCGAAACGCAGGCAATAATGCTCGGTCGGGGTTTAGCTGCAAATCCGGCGCTCATCGGTGAGATAAGCGGAGGCGCTGCGCTCCTTGCCGAGCGTCTGCGCTGCTTCCATGACGAGCTTTTTGCGCTCTGCAAGGAGCGCATCGGCTGCGAAAAGCCGCTGCTTCTGCACATGAAGGAGCTGTGGACCTACCTCGGCTGCTCGTTCGAGGATGCGGCAAAGCCCCTGAAGGCTATCAAAAAATCGCAGACCGTGTCGGACTATCTGTCCGCCGTCTCCACGATCTTTACCCTCCCTATTCGCACGAATGCGGGATTTATAAATTGAGAGGTGTATTATGGGAGAATTCTATTGCAGCATCAACGTTCGCAGCTCCGACGCAGACGGCGTCGCAGCGCTGCTCCCCGACTTTGCCCCGCAGTCTATCCTGCCCGGCTGGGTCACCGCCGCCGTGCCGCAGTTTGACGCACCCGATGCGCAGAAGGCGGCAAAGCGCCTGTCCAAGGCTCTGCCGCAGCCCGTGCTGACGACCTTCTATTTTGACGACGATTTCGTCGACTTCACGCTGTTTTTCGGCGGCAAAACGGTCGCACGGCACGCAGTGTCCACGCTCGACGAGTTCCCCGCCCAAGAGGGAAAAAGCAAGGCGTGGGCAAAGCAGCTCGGTCTGTCCGCCGACGACGAAAAGACGCTCAAGCTCATCTTCAAGGAGCCTTCGCCCGAAGTCTGCATCCGACTCATGGAGTGCCTGCTCCGCTGCCCGCTGTGCGTCTTTCCCGACGGTGAGGCGGACTACGTACCCACCGAGGCAAGCTTTCTGACCGACTACGCTGCGGCGAAAACCGCCAAGCTCAAAAATCAGACCAAGCTCCGGCTTTTGGACGAGATCGACTGCTTTGCGCCGAGCCAACAGCTTCCCTACCTTTTCACGTCGGACACCTCGATCGGCGGTTCGGGCAAACTCCGCAAGCTGTCCGGCGGCTCGATGCACGAGCTGTGCGAGCTTCATCTTCCCGGTCACTACGAAGAATGCATCTACGGCAGCACGCCCTACGGCGGGATATGCGCCGCCGTGTTTTCCGAGTACCGTGACCCCTCCGACAGCGAACACACCCTCTACATAATTGACGAACACGGCGACTGCCTCGACCGCCTTGCGCTGGGTGAGTTTGCTCCGTCCTGCCTCACCGTCATCGACGACAGCCGTGTGATGGTGGACATTGCGTGCCGCAACTTCAGAACGCACGAGACCGAGTGGCGGCTCGACAGCGACCTAAACTGCGGGCATCAGACGCATAGCTACCGACTTTCCGACGGCCGTGTTTTTGTGAACGACTACTGTCTCGACGGCTCCGTGCATTGGTACTGCCTTAACGCCGACGGCGGCGATCGCTGTGCGCTCGACGGCGACGACGAAAGAGTCGGCTCGCTTTTGACGATAGGCGGCAGCGAAATTTACTCCTACCGTGACGGCGTCGTCCGCTGCCTCGATTCAAGGCTTGAGCTTCTGTGGGAAGCGGAGATCGGCGACCCGTCCGAGAACGCCCTCTGCGGAGTCATTGATCCCGACACAAAAATGCTGTATTTTCTAAGCTTTTCGGGCTGCTACCGCCTGAAGGCCTTCCGCATCCCCGAACGCGAGGTGACGGCGACAAGGCTCTTCGGTCAAAACAGCGACTTCCGCCTGCAAAGCTTCCTGCCGGGCGTCGGACCGATCTGCGGTACGGGCATCGGCAGCGCAGAGGTGCTGAACGCAAGCCTCGAAACCGTGTCCCGACACAAGCTCAAGGGCATATTCGGTCTGGATGCCCCCGGCTGCTTCATGCCGTCGGACGGCAAAACCTATCTTCTATCCCCGCTTCCGCTGCCGAGTGACGAGGACATCCCCTTCACGGAGATATGCGCACACGCCTCCCCCGAACGTGTGTACGTCTACGAATTCAGCAAGTAAGTAAAAACCCCCATGCAGAAATTTTCTGCATGGGGGTTGCGCTTATTTAAAATCGTCTATGGGTATGAGCCACTGCCCGTCAAAATACATGACCGGCACGTCAAACGTATTCGAAGATGAGTCGCTGCTTCCGCTTATGCTGACTTTAACGCTTACGACCTTGCCCTTGTCGTACTCGATGCTGCTCCACATATCCCAGAAGGAGCCGTAATATCGAAGCTCGTCACTCGTCGCATTCCGCACGGCTACAACCTCACAGCTGACCTCGTAGTCGTCGCCGTATTCCTCGGAAAGCATCTCGTTTGCATACGGCTCGTTGCGTTCGGCGAGCATCCTGTCGTACATCTCATCCCACATATCCTCGAACTCGGAGTAGGAATAGTCGTCGCCGCTGTAATACCAAAGCATATCCTTTATCGCATCAATGTTTGCGGCATCAAGAGCCGCATCGGTGTCGCACTCGATAAATGCCTTCATGTAGGCGACCGCCATGCTTTCGGGGTCCATGCCAAGCTCCTCTTCTTCTCCGCCGCAGCCGACCGCAAACAGCATCGTCAGCGCCGCAAGTACAAGAGCGACCAGTTTCTTTTTAAGCATATCTTTTCTCCTCTGTATTTATTTGGCCGGCAAATTATATATATCACAACATTTGTAACGTGTCAAGTCATATTTGCAATTTGGAGTGTTGTGGATTGTCGTGTGCAAGTCGGGTAAACTGTAACGGGTGAGATACTATGCGGAAGAATCAATTTGAAAAATACAGGCTGCTCGGCTTAAATATATCGTTTTACCGTAAGAGCAGGGGCTTGTCGCAAAGCGAGCTTGCGGAGCTTGTGAACATCAGTCGAACGCACATGAGCCGCATCGAAACCGCCGACTGCGCAGTCTCGCTCGACGTCGTTTTTGACATTGCCGACGCCTTGGGTGTAAGCCCCGATCGGCTGTTTGATTTCAGAAGCTGAATCGAGGCGCACCATCGAGTCCGTTTTGGACTCGATTTACTTTTTCTTTGAGCTGCGACGGAGAATGTGGTACAATCGAGACGGTAGGGTTTTAAGGAACCGCCCTCGTGCGGAGCGATAATGCGAAGCACGATTGGGTGCGGTGCAAAAAGTCGCCGAGTGACGCAAAGTGACCTCCGCACCCAATGCCTTTTGCCGATGTAAAACGACCGCCATTCTCATGGCTCCCTCTGACGAGGGAGCCATGAGATGGAGCAAATTTTGCAATGGCAAAAAGAACGAGCTGCCGTACAATTTCAGAAAAAGCGAGCAAGCATTAGCCCACGCCTAAAACCCTTCCCGTCGGTGCAAAAGCACGGGGACACAAAAATCAAAGTCATACATTACCTATACCAAGGCTAACGGAGGGATCGTTTTGAATTGGTACGTCATTGATAAAACGCTCAGACCGTCGGACGCAGAGCCGGGTGCCGACGCATCGGCGGTGCTGCTTTTAAGCTCCGAGGAGCTGTCGCACGCAGGCAAGATCACCGGACTCGAAAAGGTCATTTACCACACGCCGCCCGCCAGAGACGCACGGGTCTGCAAGGCAGAGCTGCGCCCCGACTGCATCAGCGGAACGCTCGTCGTGCCGCACGGCGCATCCGGCGGCGGCAGTCTGCACTGCGGCTACCTCATCTGCCCGAAGCGGGTCGTCCTCGTGAGCGACGACGGCGAGCTGCTCTCGATCCTCCAGCGCCTTATCAAGGAGCGGCGCAGCACCGCCGCCAGCGTCGGGCGCTTCCTGTTCGACCTCTTTGAGGAGCTGATCGCAAAGGACCTCCACCGCCTTGAGG
>ULUE01002141.1_pt1 | contig 72801 bp, 61 predicted proteins | sample 1958211 | NCBI WGS metagenome assembly ULUE01 (sample SAMEA4835752, study PRJEB28245) | human gut metagenome | biome: gut microbiome; material: fecal sample | place: Denmark | collected 2008 | reverse complement strand
GGATGGTTACCAACAGGAAAGATAAATGAAAATAATGTGGGGACTTATGAAAAAGTAATAAAAGTAGTTATATCAGCAACAACTGATGTAACAGTAGACTTTACTGTTACAGGAGGTTATAGTAATAATGATTTAACAGAAGTAAAAGAAGGATATACAAGACTTACGGAAGTATATGATGGAATAGTAGATTATAAAGAAGACTTAAAGACTATTATATCAAAAGAAACAACTAATAATATCTATGGTGGAGAAGCAATAAATAACTACTTACAATATCCAACAAATACAGATGCAACAAAGAATATTTGGAGAGTACTAGGATATTATAACTCAGTTGATGGAATAAAGGCAGTATCTAATCAAGCTAGCACAACAACACAAGGTAATATCTCTTCTAGTTTAACATCATTTTATAACACACTTGAAAAACAAGAAGACTATGTACTTGAGACTAACAAGTTTAATTGTACAAATACTACATGTACAACAAGTAGTTATTCAAATATAGGACTACTATCAACAAGTGAATATAATATGCTAGGTGGAGTAAACTCATACTTAGCAAGTAGTGAAAGCTATTTTGGACTAGATAATACTACAATAAAGAATATCACATCAAGTGGAATAACAGAAACAACAACATCTACAACAAGTAGCTTAAGACCAATAATATATTTGCAAAGTGATGTTAAAGTAACAGGAAGTGGAACAATAAGTGACCCATACAGATTATCAGATAAGGGAGACGTAATATTTGCAAGTGCAACATTAAATGGAACAGCATTAGAAACATTTCCAAAAGAAAGTGATCCATACATACCAAAAACAGTTACATGTACAAATGGAAGTGTAGGACATTGGAATACAGAAAAACAAAAAATAGAACTAACAACAGTAAACTTACCAACAAGTTGTGTAGTTGATTTTACGGAAGGGTATACAGTTACATTAAATGCAACAAATGGAACTGTTACAGCACCTACAAGTAAAGTTATAGGAAGAACTGGAACAGCAACATTCACAGTAACACCAAACAGTGGATATAAACTGGAACTAGAAAAAAATACATGTGGTGGCACACTTTCAGGAAGTACTTATACAGTAAGTAATATAACGAGTTCAAAAACTTGTAGTATAGCATTTAAAAGAAATGGTACATCTTTGGCAAGCATAATTAAAACAAATGGAATTAATGAAAATGGATATAGATATGAAGGAGCAAATCCAAATAATTACATTTATATGGAAAACAATGGAACTAAAGAATTATGGAGAATAATAGGATTATTTCCAGATGGAGAAAATGGAGAAAATGTAATAAGAGTAAGAAAAGTAGGATACGAAAGTGAAGCATTTGACAATGGCAATCATAGTACAGCTTATTTATATAAAAACACCACGGAGAATAAAAATAATTTATTAGCTTACAATGATAGTGTTTTAAATAATATTTATCTGGCAATTCCTGATCCTGGTGCGTGTTCTTCCTGTGCTAATCATTGGCCAAATACATCGCTATATATTACATGGAAGAATACATATTCAACAGCAAATTACAAAAATACATTAAATTATAAGATGTATTTAGGAACGTCAACTTCATTTAGTAGCTATACAACGTCAGATTTATATGATATGGAAAGAATGCTAAATAGTAAAGGAAAAACTGGGCCTAGTTCAAATAATGTAACAACGTTTATAGGAAGTGTTGGACTAATGTATCCAAGTGACTATGGGTATGGGGTACTTTCAAGTGAATGTGTAAGAACAATTGCACCTTATAATTATAGTAAAACACCGGCATGTTATAATAATAACTGGTTATATCAATATCAAGGAGTTGATCAAGGTTCAAATTGGCAATGGTTAATAAGTCCGAATGCCTCATATTCTGGAGTTGTAGGCAATGTCTCTTATATTGGCTATTTCAACCTTAATGTTAATGTCGAAAACACCGGCCTTGCTAGTCCAGTTATGGCATTATCAGCTGATGTAATGGTAACAAGTTCAGGCACACAAGGTGATCCTTATGTAATGCAGTAGGAGGCAAGTATGAAATATATAAAGATAAGTATAGTAATATTGATAGTAAGTTTTATAAGCATATTTGCTTATAAACTTACTACAAATAATTCTAGTAATAAACTAAGTTTAACTAAAGAACAAATGAAAGAAATGTTAAGTTATACTATAGATGGAAATAAGACTAGTTCTATGCCTAGTAAAGGTAGTGGATATAAAGTAAAGAGTATAACTTGTAAAAGTGGTAGTATCTTATCTTGGGATAATGATAATTGGTTATTAGAAGTAGAAAAGTTAGAGAGTGAAGATTTATGTAATATAGACTTTACAACAGGCACAGGAAGTTATACAGTAACAGTAGTACCTAGTATAGCTGGGTCTTTAGATAGTACATCTAAGACAACAACAGAGAATGGGACTGTTACATTTTATACAGATACAATTATAGATAGTGTGAGTGGATGTACTAATGAAATAAGTGATGGAAAAATAATAATTAAGAATGTTACTGGTAACACTACTTGTAATATTAATGTATCATATATGAAATTGTATGATAAGTTACTAGCAGACAACCCAACAAGAAGTACAAGAGACACATATAATGCGGTATTTATAAATAATACAACAGGAACACTATTTACAGCAACAGAAAAGAACGTACATAATACAACAGATACTACAGTGTATTATTACGCAGGGAATACGACAAATAACTGGGTAAAATTTGCAGGATACTACTGGAGAATAATAAGAACAAATGCAGATGGAAGTATAAGAATGTTGTATTCTGGAACAAGCCATGATACAACAAGTGGATATATCAATTCAACTACTTATGCATTCAACACTTCATACAATAGTCCAAAATATGTAGGTTATATGTATGGAGAAAATGATGATACATTAGCAAATGCAAGAACAAATACAAATAACAGCACAATAAAAACAGCAATATATAATTGGTATGCAAGTAACATGACATCATACACAAAATATCTAAGTACAACAGCAGTATATTGTAATGATAGAACAGAACAAACATCTGGAACATATAACATAGGTAGTAAATTCGGCTATGCACCACGTGCAAGAGTAAATACAAATTATGCACCAACATATGACTGTACAGAAACCTCTGATGCATTCAGCGGAAGTAATACAAGTGCAAAATTAACATACCCAATTGCTTTAATGACCGTAGATGAAATAATGCGTGCTGGTGGAAAAGATAGAACAAGTTTAACAAGTCCATACGCATGGTATTATTTAAACAGCGCGAATGGTAGTATAACAGGCGACACTGTGTGGCAGTTGTTGTCTCCTTGCGATTGGGGTGGCAGCTACGCTTTCGTGTTCGTCGTGCGCGGTTCGTCCAGCCCTGGCAGCTTGAGTAACGGCTACGGCGTCAGCTACTCGGGCGGTGTGCGTCCAGTTATCTCATTAAAGTCTGATGTGCTTTATAAATCAGGAGATGGTAGCGCTGAAAGTCCTTACGAAATACAAGAAACACCTGACACTATTTCAGATGTGGTAAAAGCCAATGCAGTAAATGAAAATGGATATAGATATGAAGGAAGTGATCCAAATAACTATATACAAATGCAGAAGTCTGATGGTACAACTGAAATGTGGAGAATAATAGGACTATTTCCAGATGGAGAAAGTGGAGAAAATGTAATAAGAGTAAGAAAAGTAGGATATGAAAGTGCAGCATATGATACAAATCAAACAAATCACTGGCCAAATACAACACTATATACGACATTATCTAGTACATACACCCTAGTAAATTATAAAAACACAGTTAACTACAAAATGTACTTAGGTGGCTCAAATAATCTGTATAATTATACATCTGCAAACTTATATGATATGGAAAGAATGTTAAATAGTAAAGGAGAAGCAGGAAAAACATCAAGTACAAGTTATAATAGTGCAACAACATATGTAGGAAGTGTAGGGCTAATGTATCCAAGCGATTATGGATACGCAGTATTGGCAAGCGATTGTGCAAGAACAATAAATCCCAGCAACTATAGTGGAACATCAGCATGTTATACAAATAACTGGTTATATCAAGGAAGTTCAGATATTCAATGGTTAATAAGCCCGAAACCCTCTCTCGTTAACATTGCGTGCATTGTTAACGGTAGTGGTTATGTCCTCAACTTCAACTCCACTGCCGTCGTCACTAACTCTGGCTCTTTCAGCCCAGTCATGGCTCTAAAGTCTGATGTAGTTGTAACTGGAAGTGGCACACAAAGTGACCCATATATAATGAAATAAAACTATTGTAATACAAAGATACTTCACTAAACCTGAAGTATCTTTTTTGTAAAATAAAAACTTTGTTCTATAGAAATTTTTATAATTTTATGATATTCTTATATGGTACGGAAGTGATAATATGAAAAATAGAATTTTTTTAGGAATAGTAGCATTAGTAATTTCATTCTTTTTAGCAGGATGTGAAATTAATGTTCCAGATAAAGAATATGATATAAATGGTATTAAAGTAACTCTAGAAGAAGGACTAAAAGAAAAAGAACAAGATGGACAAACATTATACTTACAAGGTTTAGACATGGAGTTCACTGCTTTAAAAGAGCCTTTTGAAAACTTAAGTGAATTTAATCTTACAGAAAATAGTACAGAAGAAGATTATGCTAAACTATCAATTGAAAGCTATAATCTTGATAGTGAAGTAATTGTTAAAGACGATATTACATACTTTACTTACGAAAAAGAAGTAAATGGTAAAAAGTATTTCTATTTAGCAAGTGTACACAAATCTACTGATGCATTCTATTTAGTGCAATACATTTGCCTAAGTAAGAACAAAGAAAAATATGAACCTAAATTCCTAACTTGGGATAAAACAGTTAAATTTGATTAAACTTCTATTTAGAAGTTTTTTTCTATATACTTTAATATGAGAAACAGTGCTCTAGTAAACTTAGATGTAGAAAAAATAATTTACATCATCTTCATAATAATATCAATAATGGGTATAATTGGTACAAACTATGAAGAAAAGTTTTTGCTTACTAAAGACAATAGTTATCATAAAAAAGGCTCGACTATATTTAAGATAACTATCATAATTGCCTTGCTTATATATTTATACTACTTAAAAAGAAACTATGAAATATTTAATGAAGCAAACGAAAAAGAAAAAAACATGATTAGAATAAGACTATTTGGTAGTATCTTCTTTGTAGTTGGTGCATTATGTTTAGTATACTTTAGATTTAAAGACACTACATTTATAGAACCACCTGAAATATAACTAGATTATTTTTACATTTTGATTTATAATATAAGAAAGGAGTTCTCATGACTGATTTTGAATATGAAAAATGTAAAACTATTTTAGACTATTATAAAGGTACACATGAATATGCAGCATACCTACTTGATAAATTTAATAACCCTAATAATAAGAATATTACTTCTATATTAGAAAAAGAAAATATTTTTGCTTCTTTAGTAGGATTTATTATTAATATATTACTATCCGTAAAAGAAGACATAATAGAAAACAAAGGTAACTTAGTTTATGAGTCAAAATTATTAGTAGACGAATTAGAAAAGTCAGTAAGTCTTATTTCTAAACAAACAGATAAAGGTTACTTAATAAATAATTACTTAGTAAAAGATGCTCCATCAGTAGTCCAACTAATTAGAAATAAACTTGCCCATGGTAATTTTACTTTAGACTTAACCCATGGTAGAATTATACTTAATGTAGATAATGAAAAAGTACTCTTAAGAATAGAAGACTTAGCTAACTTTGTTTATGTTGCTTTAGTTAAATTTAACGAGCAAATAAATGGTAACAAATACACAAGACGCTTACTCATAAATGATAAAGTAGATACAAAAAGAAAGAAACTAGTAACTAACAAAAAAGAATTAATTAGAATAATGTCTAACATGAAAGAATTAAAAGTCACTTTAGAAACAAAAAATGGCTACAAAATGGATGTAGTTGCAAGAAACACACTAGACGATGCTATTCGTTTATTTAACATACGTCCCACTTTAAAAGTGTTTGATATTTTATCTAAACAATTAAGTCCAAATTATAAAGTAACGTATGAAGTTCATAAAATAAAAGACTTTGGCTTTGAAGAGTTTGCAACTTCTTTTTTATCAATGGTAAGACCAGATACTAGTTACTATGATGAGATGTACGCCTTAGAAGAAAAAATGACTAAAATACTAAACGGTAGACCAAAAAACTCACACTTAATAAGTAACCAAAACAACATCACACACTTAAATGCAATTAAAATAACTAATAGTATAGACTTTATAACTTTACAAAAATACTTTAATAAATTATCCCCATCAGCTGTCTTTAGTACAGAAGAATTTTCTTCTTGTCTAATATCTATGTTTAATAGTTTATTTAGTTATGCTCTAGATGATATATACGAAAGCAAAAATATTTTAAATGACGGAATAATTACAGGATTAGACTTTAGTAAGTTAGATTTTTCCGAGTTATCTATAAATACACTTGATCCAGCTCCAAGAAAACTAAAAAATATTCTTGAAATTAGAAAATCAAAAATTAAAAAAATAGAAGAAATAAATAAAAACATTAAAAAAAGTGAACAACAAATAACAAACCTAAAACAAAGAGGTTTAACTGAAAAAATAGACTCTTTAAAAGAAAGAATAAATAATAATTTAGAAGTTATATCCCTTCTTAATGAAGAAGTAAATAACTACAATATTAAATTAAATATCTTTAAAGATAACTACACATTCTTTGTTAATGAAGCTATCGTAAATGGTATAAGAAACTCCATCGCGCATGGACATTACACATTTAGTCTAACTGAAAACTTTGATACTAGCAAAATATATTTTAAAGATATTTATGAAGGAACCATAACTTTCTCTTGTGAAGTAAAAATAGGTGACTTTTTAACAACACTCGTAAATAATGAACAAGTAGTAACTGATTATATAAACTCAGTTTTATCAAATAAGAAAGTGAGGTAATATTATGATAAATGATAAAATAGAGACTATTAATAAAATGTACTATTCTAGTTTAGTATATACAAATTTTTTATTAAATACAATATATGAATTTCCTCAAGACAATATAAAAAATTATATATTAGATGACGAATTGTTAGACACAGCTTCTTTATTATTTTCTTCCAATATTCTATTTACAGTAAATGAGTCATTAATAACAGCGTATCCAAATAATATTGTTTTATCTAACATATTAGATGATGAACTTAACAAATCATTAATAAAACTATTTGATTATAAAAATGGTATATATTATTATAACAACAAAGAAGTAGCTGATGGTCCTAAAACTATTTTTAAAATAAGAAATAAACTCGCGCATGGAGAATATATAATAAACAAGAATAAAGTAACTATTATTGATGAAAATAATTACTTAACTTTTGAAATTAGCAAAATAAACAAGCTAGTTTATGAATCATTACATAATACCATATTTGAAAACAAGTCTAATAGGTTTGAATCTGGTATAGTATTCACAAAACACATAGTAAGTAATAGAAAAGAACCATTTAAAAATATTGCCCAAGTAGAAAAATATATTAAATCTCATAAAGTTTTAAATGCAACTATTGAAGGAACGAATGGCTACAAAATAACTAAAGAAGATAAGATGGAACTTGATAATATAGTTAACAATTTTGTAAACAAAGACAATTTTAAAGAATTTAAAAACTATCAGAAAAGTCATCCAAATATAATATTAACGTACAATTTAAATGATGTTAATATAGATTCATCTTAATTAGCAAACAACATATTACAAATGACTAAAGATGAAACTTCATATTTTGAAATGACTAAATATATAACAGACAGTATTTCAAAGAATTTATCTGATGATAAAAGCATAATTATTTCTTCTTCACTTAATAATTTAGTTATAATAGACTCTATTAAAAAAACTAAAAGCTATGATATTAATGTATTAAAAGATTATATTGTAAACAATTATTACGATATGGCTATTGATACAGATACAGTTTTATCTTCTCTTATTAACATGTTTAATAGTTTATTTATGTATGGATTAACTGATATGTTTGACAATATAGATAATTTGTTTATACCTGATGATAAATTAAGCTTTGATTTATTAGATTTATCTATATTTAATGGTTGTTATTACACTATGAGTGTAGGTAATATTAAAGAAAAACAAAATGTATATAATTCTCTAGTTAAGTCCATTGAAAAGAAGAAAATAGCTATAGTAAAGAGAAAAGAACAATTAGATAATATGGTTACTAAAGTAAGTAAAGAAAAGTACGAAGAAGAAAAAATAAAGTTTAATAATATATTAATTGAATATAGAAAAACTATAAATGAAAAAAATACTTTAAAAAAGGAACTTGATTATTTTAATAATAATAAAAAATACTTTGAAAATAAAGCTATCATAACAGGCATAAGAAATTCCATCGCACATGGAAATTATAAAATTAAGTTAAGCGAAAAGATAGGCGACACAATGATTACTTTTGACGATATATATTTAGGAAAAACTACCTTTCATGCTGAAGTATATTTGGTTGATTTTTATAATTTCATTTATAATAATCAGCAGATAGTCGTAGATTATTTAGAAAGTTTGAAAGGCAAACAACTATGAAAAATATATACTTTATAAGCGATGCTCACTTTGAACATACTAACATTTACGTTCACATTCATAATAAAGAGTTAGATGACACCTTTGATAAATAAAAGCGCATTAATGTAAGTGTTGAACAAATAAACTATACATTAGTTAGCTTAGAAAAGTTACTAAATAAAATAATATAAACATTCCTCCAATTTGACTTTTTGTACCAAATATGGTATAATTATACGTAATTAAGGGGGATTTTTATTATGGACTTTTTTGAAAAATATGCTGACAGATATGACATAGATTTAACAGGCACGACTACAAGAGAAGAAAAGATAGAAATATTTGCTAAAGAAAGAAAATATGTATTTAGTTTTATATTTGAAAATTTAACAAAAGAAGAAAAAATTAAATATCTAGAATATGCTCATGCAAAAGATATAGAAGAATTTTTGTTAACTCTTCCTAATGAAGAAAGAATTAGTATTATTAAATCAAAGTTAGAATGTATGGAAGAGGGAATACTAGAGTATATTGGAACAAGACTTTCAACCGACAAAGAAAAATTTGAATATCTAGAAATAATTAATAATTATGTTGGAAACTACTATAAATCTGAAATTATTTGTAAAATGGTAGATGATAATTATAAACTTTTAGCATTAGATAATTTTGTAAACAATGAATATTCTAAAATCAAAGTAGTTAATGAAATGCCGGATGAATTTAAAGAATTATATATAGATAAACTAAGCAAAATTAGCTACAAAGTAGAAGTTATATTATCTTTAAATAATAAGGAATTAATAAAAAAATATTCAGAACTTCCAATATACTCTAATTATAGAAGTAAATTAGTTTCAGCTACTAATGATAGTGAATATATCATAAAGAAATTTAATGAAATAAATGTACTAAAATTTAGATTAAACTTAATTAACTTAATAACAGATGATAATTTAAAAGTGTCTTTAATAGATAAACTAGAAAATGTTGGTTTAAAGAACTTCTTATTAAGTAATATTAATCAAACAAGTTGCGTTAAACTAGAAGAAAACGAATTACTAGAAACTAAAATAGACCCAAATATTACCATAGGTGTAGAACTAGAGTGTTCTAATAAAGAGATAGATAACTTTAATGGAGTACATACTTTATATAATGAATATACTATTAAGAGTGACTCTTCAGTAAAAAGTGGTTTTGAAATAGTTAGCCCAGTATTACATTACACACTTCTAGATATGACAAAATTAAAAAGTGTATGTAACTTACTAAAAGAAAACAACTTCTATACAGACAAAAGTTGTGGTGGTCACATTCATATAGGCGCATCATATTTTACTAGAAAAGAAGACTTTTATATGCTTTTGTATTTATATGCTAATACTGAAAATATACTTTATTACATATGCGACAGAAAAAATACATTAAAACGTCCAAGTGTTAACAGGTATGCCATGAAAACAAAAAGTGACTACATTAAAGCAATTGATAATGGATTATTTAACACTGAACACTATGAAGAAGAAATGAATGTCATACTAAATGAAATTAATAAAGATAGATATAAAGGACTAAACTTTAAAAACTTAGGAACTTACTATAAAAACACAATTGAATTTAGAATGCCTAATGGCGAAATAGATTTTAATGAGCTTTTACTAAACATAAAACTATTTGCTAGACTTATTGAAGTAAGCCATGAATTAGTAAGCCATCCAAATGAAGATTTTTATAAACTTGCAAGTGTTAAATCTGAAAAAGAAAAATTAAATATTTTATTAGATTTATTATTTACTAGTGAAGAAGAAAAAAATCTATATAAAGATAGATATTATACAAATAAATTATTAGAGAAAAAAACTCAAAGAAAAATTCTAGAAGACTTAAAATCAAAAATTATAAAACAAGAAGAAGTAGCAGTTGAATATGATAAAGAAACTCACACATTAAAAAAGAAAGTATTGTAGGTGTAATATGATAATAGGTAGTATTGATAATTTAAAAAAATACAAAAGTATAGACCTAACCGATTGTAAAACAAGACAAGATAAAATAGTTAAAATATTCAAAAATCTAAAATATAATACTGACAAAGATATCTTCTTTAAATATTTAACGAGTGATGAGAAAACAAAGTATCTATTCTATACATCATACGATAATATTGCATCATACATAACAAAAAAACATAAAACTATATTTAAAAACATAAAAGAGATTATTAAAGAAAATCCTAGTGTTAATGAATATGACTTAAAAAGAGTTATGGAAGAAATAAAAAGCGAAGACATTAAATATGAATATTTATGTTCTATATACAGTATTATGAATCATTTCTATTTAGAACAAGCAGCTATTGTTTTCAAAGATAATAAATATATTATTAAATTTTACCTAAACAAAATTAGATACTCTAAGTATAGTGTAGACTTTGTAAAAAGAGTATTATCTGACACTGGTAAATCTTACTTTCTTAAAGACTTTAATGATGAAGAAAAAGCTAGTATCATACTATATATACAAGACAAAAACATTCTAAAAAAGTATGTAGATGCTCCTTATTTATCTAAATATCGCTCTACTATCGTTGCAAGAACAGAAGATACTAATTTAATATTAGATAAATTCATACAAATAGATAGTCTTACATTTAAATTAAACTTGATAAACAAAGTTAAAGATAATGATTTAAAAAAGATGTTAATCTGTATGTTAGATGATAAAAACTTAATGGAATTTTTAATATCTAATGAGACAAACTTATCAAATAGTGACTTAGTTAAAAAACAATGTGAAACTACTTTAATAGACAAAAATATTACTATAGGTGTAGAATTAGAAGCTTGTAATGAAGATATTAAAAACTTTAATAAAACAAAAACTGTATTTAATGATTTCAATATAAAACAAGATTTATCAGTTAAAAGTGGTTTTGAAATAGTAAGTCCAATATTACATTACAACTTAACAGATATGAATAAACTATATCAAGTTTGTGAACTATTAAAAAGATGTAACTTTTATACTGATCAAAGTTGTGGTGGTCATATTCATATAGGTGCATCTTACTTTACCAGTAAAGAAGATTATTATATGTTAGTTTATCTTTATAGTAATGTTGAAAACATACTTTATTATATAACAGACAAAGAAGGAACTATTAAAAGGAGTAGTGTAGAAAGATTTGCAATGAAAAGCAAAGAACAATACCTAAAAGCAATAGATGAAGGATTATTTGACAAAGAACACTTAGATGATGGAATAAAAGATACATTTGATGAAATAAATAAAGACAGGTATAAAGGTTTAAACTTCAAAAATGTAGGTAGTGAATACAAAAATACAATTGAATTTAGAATGCCTAACGGAGAAATAGAGTTTACTGAACTTTTATCAAACATCAAATTATTTGCTAGACTTATAGAAATGAGCCATAAATTAGTACAAATGGATAAAACAGATATATTAAAACAAAAAGCATTAAAATTAAGCTCTACTAAAGATAAACTAGAAAAACTAAACCTTCTTTTAGAAATACTTTTTCCTAATCCAAGTGATAGAATAATATACTTAAAAAGATACAAAACAAATTACTATTTAACACAAAAAGAAACTGAACAAATAACTTCTTCTTTAAGAGATAAACTATTTTATGAAGTAGTAGCTTACGATGAAGAAAATCATTCTTTAGTTAAAAAAATAATATAGAACTATATTATTTTTTATTGCCGTGATATAATATATATGAAAGGTAAACATATGAAAAAAAGAAGATTAAAGAAAAAATATAGAATACTACTAAATAAACTAGAAATCCTATTGTTTCTACTATTCATATTTTTAGTATTTAAGTCACTATTAACAAAAGAAGAACGTGCTAAAAAACAAATATTAAAGATTAATACTGATACTATATATTTAACTATAGATGAAACTTACACCCTTACACCAAAAGTTAAAGTAGTTTATAATGTTACTAACCCAGAAATAATTAGCATTAAAAACAATACTGTAACAGCTTTAAAAGACGGAAATACTAAAATTGAAGTAACTTACAAAGAAGAAAAAGAAGTGATAGATGTAGTAGTAACTAATTTATACACATTACCAAAAATAAATAATAAAAAACCATATCTTACTTGTAATTTGTATACAGCTGAAGAAGAAAGTATCCTTGACTCTTCACTAAAATTCAAAATTAATTCTAGTGGATACAAAACTAGGGCAGGCGTTGTAACTTCCGCCAGATTTTTAACTTTACAATTTAAAAATAGAATATCATACTTTTATGAAAATGGAAGACTAGTTAACTATGGCGACCAAGACTATGCTGATGGAGAAGGCAGGTACTACCACGAAGGATTATATCTAACTGAAAACAAGTTTAAAACTATTAAAGCCAGTGTTAACGGCCCCGCTGCTTGGGGTTGCCCTTTATACGTTGATCTATTTGAAAGGGAAGAAAAAAATGGCCTAGACTGCAGTGGCTTTGTATCGTGGGCTTTATTAAATGGTGGCTTTGATGTAGGGGATGTGGGCGCTGGAATTGACCCAGAAAGAACTGACGACCTAGACGATTTAGGAGAAAAAATGAAAGTAAATGAAAGTGACTTTGACCCATCAAAAATCAAAGTTGGAGACCTATTTAGTAGGTATGGCCACATAGGAATACTTATCGGAAAAGATAATGATACATTCTATATAGCTGAAGCATTAGACTACGACTTACACGTATTAACTATGACTTCTAAAGAAATACTAGAAAGTGAGTGGCTATATGTAATATTAATGGATGACCTTTACAAAAAAGATGGTAACTTAAAAGAAATGTGGTAAACTAAATACCATATTTCTTTTTATTTGTATCATAAAATAAAAAATACTTAGGTGGTTTATATGTTAACAAACCAAAAGATACATAAGTAACAATTATAACTATAATTAAGAATACCTTATTAATATTGAGTTCTCTTTCGCTCAGAATCTTATAACTAACATATGCCATAAAAGCGTAAACAAGTAGCATTAACCCTATAGAAATAAACATGATTTCCCCAAATATTTTATAAAGTGGTAAATATATAATTAAATACAAGGCAATACTTAAAATACTAGTTAACACAGTACTAAAAAAGTGATTATTGTAATAAATGTTAAACTTATCTAATAAAAACTTATCAACTAATCCCCAAACTAAAATAGCTGATACAAATATCTTCATATGTTCCCATATACTTTCATTAACTGGAAAAAATATACTTGTAACTACATTAGGCCACCACTCATATATAAAATGAAATAAAAAACTTAATGCAAAAACACCAATAACATTAATAATTTTAATCTTTTTTAAATTCATGAATCCACCTCATACTAATATTATATTCAAGTAAGTCTTTAAAATAATAGAAACTTTTGGTATAATTAACTTGTGAGAAAATATGTATGTTTTAATGAGTATAAAGCCAAAATATGTAGAAAAAATACTAAGTGGAGAAAAGAAGTATGAATATAGAAAAACACTTTTAAAGAAAGATGTAGAAAGTATACTTGTGTATTCAACTTCTCCAGTTAAAAAAGTAGTCTGTGAAATAAAACTACTTGAAGTAGTAAAAGGAACACTTGAGTATGTATACAGTAAAACCAATAAAGAAGGTGGCATTACTTTAGAAGAATTTAATAGCTACTTCAAAAACAAAAGTGTTGCCTATGCATACAAACTAGGAAGTATAAAAAAATTAGACTTAACACTAAAAGAAATAGGAGTTCCAACTGCGCCTCAGTCATACCAATACATAGAAAGGATAGAATTATGAAAGTAATATTTTTAGATGTAGATGGAGTACTAAACAATGATGGATATTTTGAAAGAACGAAAAATGAAAAACAAAATAGAATAGAATTAGACGACGAAAACATAAAATGCTTAAAAGAAATAATTGATTTAACAGGTGCAAAAGTAGTAGTCACTTCAACTTGGAAAGAACTTCGTATATATAGCAAGTTAATTAGTTATCTAAAAACCTTTGGAATAGAAGTATATGATAAAACTATTCATATGTCTTATAACAGGGGAGACGAAATACGTAAGTATCTATCTACTCATGAAATAGATAACTTTATTATATTAGATGACGAAATATTTAGAGACTTTAACGAACTGATTTCACATCTAGTAAAAACAGACTTTTATAACGGTGGACTAACAGAACAACATAAAACATTAGCTCTTAAGTTAATGAATAATTAATCTAAATATCTTGCATAATTTATAAAAATGTAATACAATATAAATGTAAGGAGCATTCAGTAACTGAATGTCTACCTATGTTTTTGTGGACATTGCCCTAAAAGGCGATGTCATTTCTTTATTTCTATCACTAATAATAGCAATAAAAACAAAGCAATATTCACTAGAATCAACACGCATATTCTATACGGTCTCTTCTTCATGGATATTGAACCTCCTTTCCTTTTCAACCAAGTTCCCCTGATTTACTTTGAAAGTCGGTACGCGCGCTGCACTTCTTGCTCCATATTAACATTATAACGTAATTAGTAAGGTAAGTCAATACTAAAAACAAATAAATTTTCGCTACAATTTTTAAAATCTGCAATAATTGTGGATAACTTAAAACTTATTAACAAAAATTCCTAAAACCAGTAGAAAAAAATAAGTTTTTGATGTAAAATCATATTAGGAGGTTTGATTATGGGAAAGATAATTGTTATTGAAGGAACAGACTGTTCTGGAAAAGAAACACAGTCAAAATTATTAAAAAATTACTTAGAACAAAATGGCATTAAGGTGGCAACATTCAGTTATCCACAATATAACACACCAACAGGCAAAATAATAGGTGGTCCACTTTTGGGAAAACCAAGCATATGCCCATCATGGTTTAATAACTATGTAGAAGTTGATAGCAAAGTTGCAAGTCTTTACTTTGCAGCCGATAGACGCGCGTCACTTCCAGTACTAAAAGAATTAATAAACAATAACGAAATTGTAATAATTGACAGATACATCTACTCAAACATGGGACACCAAGGTTCTAAAATAGAAGACAAAGAAGAAAGACTAAAAATGTATAAATTCTTAGAAACTCTAGAATTTGACTTACTAGAACTTCCTCGTCCAGACTTAGTAATCTTCCTTTATTTACCATATTCTTATGGAGTAGAATTAAAGAAAAATCGTGTTGAAACACTAGATGAAGCAGAAAAAAGTCAAACACACCAAATAAAAAGTGAAAGAACATATCTAGAACTAACCGAACTTTATGGCTTTAAAAAAATTGACTGCTTTACAAACGGCACAGTAAAAACAAGAGAAGAAATAAATAAAGAAGTAATCTCGCATGTTAAAAACCTAACTTTAAAATAACAAAAATTGGTAGATTAATAATTAACATTTAATAAATACTATAACTAGGTGAATACAAATGAAAAAAATATTATTAACTCTATCAATTTTTTTAATGATTTTTATTTCTCCAAACACCAGCGCAATAGAAGATTATAGTCTATATAAAGAAAGTGTGTATGTTTTAAAATATAATACTCTAAACTCTAAAGACTTGCCTTCTTTATTAAAAGACACTAATAGCCTAGTCTTAGAAATAGATGCAAACATCAAAGGAAAAGCCTACACTTATAGAATACTATCAAGTGACATAAGTGTAACTACTGAAAAACTAATAAAGAAAATAACTAAAGACATAACAGATAAAGAAACCATAACCGATATAGAAATCAACGGAGTAAAAATAACAAAACTCACTCTAAAAATCACTAATGAAGACTATAACATACTAAAAGAAAGAAGTAAAATCTATGAGTGATTTAAAAAAGTACAATATATTTATATTCATAACAAGCTTTGCTAAATTACTAGTTGAAATCTTTATTCCACTTATACTTTATAATATGTCCTTCACTATAAAAGAAATAATTCTATTTTTAATACTAAAATATTCTTTTTGTCTACTCTTCATTCCAGTAGGTTACTTTATAGGAAAAAAATATTCAGTCTCAACACTAATGATACTAAGTTCCATAATTTTTAGTATAACCTATATATACTTATCACAAATAAACAGAAACTTAACATCCCTTATAATACTAAGCATCCTTTACTCAAGTTACTTAATGTTCTATTGGCTTGGAAGACACACGTATGGCCTAAGTATAATTGAAGACAAAAAAACAACAGATAACGTTAGCTTATACAATATATTCACTATTCTAGGTGGATTATTTTCTCCGTTCATCGGTTCATACATTATTGAAAAAACAAGCACACTTACTCTTTCAACAATTGTACTAGTACTTATGATAATCAGTATAATTCCACTTACCAAAATTAAAAAAATCAAACTTAACCCTAACACTCAAATAAAACATATTATAAAGTCTTTCCCAAAAACAAACTACATATTTAACACTCTTGACCAATTAAGATACATCTTATACACAGTACTACCTTTATGGATATACATTAACATAAAAAGCAAATATTCATATATAGGAATTCTAAACATCATAACTGGTCTAGGTAGCATTATCTACATATACTTACTATCTAAAAAGATGGACAAAAACAAAAAAGACTACCTAAGTTTATCACTACTTATAATGGGTATAATCTACTTATTAAAAATAACTATCACATCTAATCTAGCATACCTAATAATAACATTATTTGAAGGAATTACAAAGTCTAGTTTAGACACAATTACACTGAGAAACACATACGTATACCAAAAAAACTATTGTATTACTTCATACATAATATTTACTGAAATAATAAACAACATTGCAAGAACACTATTCCTAATAATTTTCTATATATTTAACGTACCACTAAAAACAATGTTACTAATATGTATTCTAGGAATATTCTTAAACGTATTTATAAAATATGATGATGGAAAATATGGTTACTCTCTTGTTAAATAATGAAATTTATGATATTATATTAATATAATAAAGAGGGATAAAGATGGGTAGTTTAAAAGATTATTTTAAAATTGATACAACACTAGGTTTTGCTAGACCTGACTGCATATTTAAAGGAGAAAAATACAGAATTACTATACTTTCTGATGTTTTACTGCGCCTAGAATATAACGAAAACAAAATATTTAACGATTATCCTACACTATTTGCTATAAATAGAAAATTCACTAAAATGCCAACTTTTACTAAAAAAGAAGACGAAAAATTCTTAAATATTACAAACGACTACTTTATCTTAGAATACAATAAAGAAAAACCTTTTGCTGCATCCAAACTAATTCCAGACTCAAACCTTAGAATAAGTATTCAAGGTACAGATAAAATTTGGTATGTAAACCATCCTGAAGTAAAAAACTTAAAAGGCGCAACTTATAGCTTTGACACAAAAAACTTCACTTTAGAAAGAGGTCTATATAGTCTAGACGGAGTAGCAAGTTTTAACGACTCATGTCGTCCTGTATTTGTAAGTGACGGTACAGTTAAAAAAAATCCAAGTGATGGAATGGATATATACTTATTTGTATACAAAAGTAACTTTGAAGAAGCACTAAATAGCTATTACGAACTAACAGGAAAACCAAGCTTAATTCCAAGATATGCTCTAGGTGTATGGTGGAACAAAAACGAAGATTATACATCTGACGACATCACTTCCTTAATAAACAATTTTAAAAAATCAGACATTCCAATAAGCACCCTTTTACTAGGTAACAAATGGAATAAAACAGAAGGAAAATTATCCCCTACATTTAACTATAACGATAAGAAATTCCCTAACTTTATAGAAACCGCAAATAATATACACAGAAACGGCATATATTTTGGTTTAACAGTAAATCCACAAAACGGAATAACACCACTAGATCCAGGATACCAAAATTTAAAAACAAAGCTAAACGAAACAAAAGAAATAATACCAATAAATGTTTACAATAGCACTATATTAGAGTTTTTGTATACTTATTTAGTAGAATATTTAAATCAAAGAGGAATAGACTTTATAAACTTTGACATAAAAGCAGAAGATAAAATAGCACAGTTTATGCTAATGCATTACACTTACATGAACTTCAAAAAAGACGCATCACGTCGTGGACTAATTATGAGTAGAAACCCAGGCATAGCATCACATAGATACCCAATTATGTATTCAGGAGTTACTGAAGTTTCATGGAAAACTTTAAAATACTTACCATTTTATAACATTAGTTCTTCGAATATAGGCCTTACTTGGTGGTCACATGATATAGGTGGATATGAAAATGGAACAGAAGATGCTGAGTTATATACTAGATACGTTCAACTAGGTGTATATAGTCCAATATTTAGGTTTTCTTCAAAAGAAGGAAGATACTATAAACGTGAACCATGGAAATGGGATGTAAAAACACAAGGTATCGTAAAAGACTACACTAGAGTAAGACATAGACTAATTCCTTATATATATAGCGAGGCATATAAATATTCAAAACATGGAATAAACTTAATCAAACCATTATATTATGACTACAAAGAAACAATAGATGAGCCACTTTACAAAAATGAATACCATTTTGGTAGTGAACTATTTGTCTGCCCGATAACTGAACCAAAAGACAAAGTCATGAATAGGGTACTTCATAGAATATACCTTCCTGAAGGAACATGGTATGACTTTAAAACTGGTAAAAAATTCCCAGGCGGAAAAAGATACGTTACATTCTATAAAGACGAAGACTACCCAGTATACGCCAAAAGCGGCTCTATCATACCTTTAGCAATCATTGACGAAAACAACATAAATAGTGTTTTACCACCTAAAAAAATGGAAATTCAAGTCTTCCCTGGTGTAAGCAATAACATTAATTTATACGAAGACGATGGAATTAGTAGTTTATACAAAGAAGGATACTATATTCTTACAAATATAGACTATAACTATAGAAAAAATAACTACACATTGATTTTAAGGCCAATTGAAGGTAAAACAGGTATAGTTCCAGACAAACGTGACTACAAAATAAAATTTAGAAACACAAAAAGACCAGAATACGTAAAAGTAAACGTTGGAAGATTTGAAGTAGAGTTTACTACTAGATGTGACGAAAGTGACTTCATTATAGAAATACCTAACGTACCAACAAACCAACAACTAACAGTAAACTGTGGTGGGGAAGCAATAGAAATAGATGCAGTTAGACTTATAAACGAAGACATAGACGAAATAATAAGTGATTTACAAATAGAAACAAACTTAAAAGAACAAGTAGCAAGCATTTTATTTAGTGATTTATCTATAAGAAAGAAAAGAATAGAGATAAGAAAAATGAAAAGAAAAGGCTTAAATAAACTTTTTATAAAAATGTTTATAAAACTACTTGAATATATTAGTGAGATATGATATACTTATAGTGGGTTATCGATTAATTTATATTTTTTGATACCCACCTAATATATTTTTATACGACATCCTTAACCCAGGATGTCACTTTTTTTATAATGAACTACTTGAAATTAAATAAATATACTGCTATAATACTAATATAAGTTTTGTTGACAAAAGAGTAGTAATTAACATTTCTTTTATAGAGAGTTAGTGTTAGGTGCAAACTAACAAAGAAAGTTAATGAACTTGCTTTTAGAAAAACTTCGCTAGTAAGCGTTATAACTATAAAGATGCATAATACTTTATGAATTAAGGTGGTACCGCTGTAGTTTGCAGTCCTTAAGTCATAAAGTTTATTTTTTTGAAAGGAGTACTATGAAAGAAAAAATAATAATTAACACAATATACTTTTTAGCCTCATACCTGATTATATTCTTAGTCTATGTTTTCATTATCAATAGAAAAAAGAAAACATACGCTGATGCTAAAAAAATGACAGACGTAACATACCTGACTACAAAGTTTAAAATAGATAAAAGGAAAACAGACTATAATACCCTGAAGTGGTACATAAACTTTATAAACCCACTCATAATATCAACAACATTTGTAGTAATATCAAATATTAAATCATTCACTATGAGCTTACTTGTAGGTTTCGTAGTAATGTTAGTATTAATTTATTCATTATATGAAATAATAGGAAGAATATTAAAAAAGAAGGAGTTTGATAAAAATGTATAATTTTGAAGAAATAGAAAAGAAATGGCAAAGTTTTTGGGAAAAAAACCATACTTTTGAAGTGAAAAATGAAGGGGCTAATCCATACTACATACTAGTAGAGTTCCCATACCCTAGTGGAGAAGGACTTCACGTTGGACACGTAAGAAGTTATACTGCCCATGATATAATGGCAAGAATGAAAAGAATGCAAGGATATAACGTATTATTTCCAATGGGTTTTGACGCTTTCGGTGCCCCAGCTGAACAATACGCAATTAAAACACACACACATCCAAAAGATGTAACAAACAAAGCTATCGCTCATTTTAGAAGTCAAATGAAAAGAATAGGTTTTAGTTTTGACTGGAGTAGAGAATTCTCGACAACTGACCCAGAATACTATAAATGGACACAATGGCAATTCATACAATTTTTTAAACACAACATGGCCTATAAAGACACAATACCTGTTAACTGGTGTCCAAACTGTAAAATGGTACTTTCAAATGAAGATGCAGCAGGTGGAGTTTGCGAAAGATGTGGAAGTGCTGTAGAACAAAAAGAAAAAAGTCAGTGGATGCTAAAAATGAGCGAGTACGCAGAAGACTTACTTACAGGACTAAACGATACTCACTTTGCTGAAAAAGTAAAACTAGGTCAAATAAACTGGATAGGTAAATCTACTGGTGTAGAAGTAGACATAAATATTGTAGGCGGAGGAAAATTTAGCATATTCACAACTTGTATAGAAACAATATATGGAATAACTTTCTTTGTAATCGCGCCAGATGGTAAACTTATTAAAGAACTTATGCCTAGAATAGAAAACAAAGATGAAGTAAACGAATACATCAAAGAAACACTAAAAAAATCAAATATGGATAGAACAGAACTAAATAAAGGAAAATCTGGTGTAGAACTAAAAGGCTTAAAAGCTATAAATCCAGTTAATGGAAAAGAAGTTCCAATATTTATCGGAGACTTTGTATTAGGTTCATATGGTACAGGTGCTGTAATGGCTGTTCCTAGTCACGATCAAAGAGACTTCGAGTATGCTACAGTTCACAATATTCCAATGATCCAAGTAATAGACGGAAGAGAAACCACTTCTTCTGCATTTGAGAAACTTGACTACTTAGGTAAGGGCTGTAAACTTATAAACTCAGAAGAATTTACTGGCTTAACTGTAGAAGAAGCAAAAGAAAAAATCACTAAAAAACTAGAAAACATGGGTATCGCAAGACGTGTAAACAACTACAAAATGAGAGACTGGATTTTTAGTAGACAAAGATTCTGGGGTGAACCAATTCCAATGATAAACTGTCCTAAATGCGGATGGGTTCCAATGAAAGAAGAAGATTTACCACTTCTACTTCCAGATGTAGCAGAATATGAGCCTACTGATACAGGAGAAAGTCCTCTTGCAAAAATAACTGACTGGGTTAACACCACATGTCCAGTGTGTGGCACTCCTGCAAAAAGAGAAACAGACACAATGCCACAATGGGCTGGATCTTCTTGGTATTTCCTAAGATTCATGGATGCACATAACAATAAAGAATTTGCAAGCATGGAAGCAATGAAATACTGGGGAAAAGTAAATTGGTACAACGGTGGAATGGAACACACAGCAAGACACTTACTTTATGCAAGATTCTGGGTACAAATGCTATACAATTTTGGTCTTGTTCCAAATAAAGAAATGATAGATGTAAGAGTTTCCCATGGTATGATACTAGGATCAAACCATGAAAAAATGTCCAAGAGTAAAGGTAACGTAATAAACCCTGATACAGTAGTAAATGAAGTAGGTGCAGACGCTTTAAGAGTTTATGAAATGTTTATAGGTGACTACCAACAAGACGTATCTTGGTCAACTGACTCGCTAAGAGGTTGCAAACGTTTCTTAGATAGAATATACAAGTTAGGAGAAAAACTAAGTGATAAAGAAGGTTACACTAACGAAACACTAGTACATCAAACAATTAAAAAAGTAACAGATGACTTAAGTAATCTTAAATTTAACACAGCAGTATCTCAACTTATGATACTAACAAACGACTTAGATAAAAATGAAACAATAACAAAGAGTGACTACAAAATACTTTTAACTTTACTAAACCCAATTGCACCACACATTACTGAAGAATTAAATGAAAAATATGCTTTAGGAAAACCAATCTGTGAAAGCTCTTGGCCTACATTTGATGAAGAAAAAACAAAAGAAAGCACAGTAAATATTGCAGTACAAGTAAATGGTAAACTAAGAGGTACTATGAACGTACCTTCAAACACAGACAAAGAAGAAACTTTAAGACTTGCAAAAGAATTAGACAATGTTAAAAAACACTTAGAAAATACTACTATCATAAAAGAAATAGTAGTACCTAATAAAATAGTAAATATAGTAACAAAACAGAGCTAAATAATTAACTCTGTTTTACTTTTTCTTCCATATTAGAAAGTGTGTAACTAATACACTGCGATATATTCTCGTTACGACTAATCCTAGCTTTATAAGACTCTCTATCTATAGTTTCTAATAATTTAGTATCAATTCTCATATTTATAACTACTTTATTATTACTTCCCTTAGAAGGCTCAAACTTCTTCATTCTATACACCACTATAACAATTATATTAATAAACCATAATTAAATATATATTCACTTTTGAATACAAAATGTATTTACTTTTTGAATGTATTAAGCTAAGAACCCATTAACTTAACTGTGTCTAATGATTAATTTACTAATATAATTACTATAAAGTAACTTAATATTTAATTGATAGTGCATATAATAAGAAAAACTAGTAAAATACTTTAGCAAAAAGACTAAAGTATTTTTCATTTTTCATGATTCTTTTCTCTGTATCTATATTTTTTTAGCAAAATATGGTATACTAACAAAATGAGGTGAAATAGTATGTTCGAAAAAGAAAATGATTATGTAACTAATAGAAAAATGTATCTTGATAATAAAGATTACATTCTTAAAAGATTTGCTTACTCTGATATCATACGTGGTGAATTAATAACTAGCTATAGTATAGAAGTTACTGATGAACATGACTATCCTGATAAAGGTTACACTGACTACTGTTTTGAAACTAATTCATACTATTATGATGTTGGTAAATATAGACAAGTAATAAGAAAAAATGATGCTGGAGAAATATTATCCTACTCTTGTAACTGTAGTAACTTTAGAGATACTAATTCATGTGTTCACTTAGTAGGATGTTTTCATAACTATGCATTTTTAATTTTCTATGCTAAACCAGATCCACTAAAAATATCAAACAATATTTTAGACATACTTTCAAAATCAAATAAACCTGTAGTTAAAAAAGAAGTATTCTTATCAGTTGACATACTATCCTCTTCAATAGACTTTTATTATGATGTTAAAATAAAAGTAGGTATTAATAAGATGTACTCATACAATAACAAACAAAACCAATTCTTACAGGCGTCAAATAGAAATGATGACGAGTTCACTTTTGGTAAAGATTTTACTTTTGATTTTAACAGCAATTACTTTAGTGAAAAAGCTACAAAAGTATTAAAATACATAAATAGATTTCATCCTGACTTAAATAAAAACAAGTTTGATGATAAAGAAATAAATAATTTTCTAGATTTATTAAAAGAACTAGATTACCCTTTCACATATAATAATCATAACATAACTAAAATACTAGAAGAATTTCCACTTGAAAGTACAGTAGAAGAAATGGATCAAGATAACTACATAGTTAACTTTGATTTAAAAGACTACAAACTAATTAGTTATAACTATGCATACAATAATTCTAATATTTACTATTTATCTAACAAAGACATATCACTATTATTTTTATTATATAAACAAAATATGTCTAGTTTAATTATACCAAAAAATAGACTAAAAGACTTCTCTAGTGGTGTACTTCCAATAATAAAAAAACATGTAGAAGTAAACGAAAACCTAAAAGATAAAATACAAATAATTAACGAACCAGATGTATCTTTATACTTTGATTTAAATAAAGATAATGTTATATGTAATATAAAACTAAAATATAATGAAGAAATAGATTACTTTAATAACAAAGCTAATGTACTAAGAGATGTAGAATTTGAAACTAATTTAATTAGTTACTTACAAACTTTTGGTTTTATCATAAATAATAAAAAGATCATAATGAATGATTTAGATAAAATAGTATATTTAATAGATGAAGGACTAAACTTAATAAGTAAAAAATATCCTGTATACACTACTGAAAACTTTAAAAAACTAGGTTTAAAGAAAACTAAAGTATCTAGTACATTCTCGGTAGGAAAAGATAACATATTAAGTTATGATTTTAATTTAGATGGAATAAGTAATGATGATATAGTGAATATATTTAAAAGCATTAAAGAAAAAAAGAAATACTATAAGTTAAGTAATAATCAAATAGTAGACCTAGAAGACAGTGATTTAAATGAATTAATGAATCTAACTGAAGAACTAGATATTACTGACGAAGACATAATAAATGCTAAAGGTTCAGTTATGAAATACAGGGCTATTTATTTAGACAGTATTAAAGATAGCAAGTATTCTATTATTAAAACAGACAACTTATTTAAAGAGTTTATTAATAACTTTCATCAATATAAAGATGCTAATTTAACTCTTACAGCTGATGAGTTAAAAACACTTAGAGACTACCAAATAACTGGTGTAAAATGGCTTTATAACTTAGATAAATGTTCTTTTGGCGGAATACTAGCTGATGAAATGGGACTTGGTAAAACAATACAACTAATCTACTACATAAAACAAATGTTAAAAGAAGACAATACTTTCAAATTCCTAATAGTAGTACCAACTAGCTTACTTTATAACTGGGATAGAGAGTTTGAAAAATTTGCACCTGATATTCCAGTAAAAATAGTAAGTGGTATAAAAACCAAAAGACAAGACTTAATAGAAAATACAAACAAAAATGTCTACATAACAACCTATGGTCTATTAAGAGAAGACTTAGAGTACTATGAAAAAATTCACTATCATGCTGTTATATTAGATGAAGCTCAAAATATAAAAAATCCACTAGCTGGCACAACAAAAGCATGTAAAAGCATGAAAGCAGATGTTAAGTTTGCATTAACAGGAACTCCTATAGAAAACTCGGCTGTTGAATTATGGAGCATATTTGACTATATCATGCCAGGATACTTATCTAAATATGATAAATTCACTAGTAAATACAAAGTAAAAGAATTTGATGAAGACACTAACAAACTACTTGATAGTTTATCTAAACAAATAAGTCCATTTATATTAAGAAGAAAAAAGAAAGACGTTATAAAAGAACTTCCTGAAAAAATAGAAACAAATATATTTATAGAGTTAGGTGATGAACAAAAGAAAATCTATGTAGCAGAACTAAACAAAGTAAAAGAAGCTATTGAAGAAGCACTAAATGATGGTGGAATGTCTAAAGTTAGATTTATGATACTTCCCCTTCTTACGAAACTAAGGCAAATTTGTATAGATCCTAAAATAGTATATAGTGATTATACTAGTGGGTCTAATAAAATAGATAGATTCTTAAGTGTAATAGAAGAAGTAACAAATAATGGCCATAAAGTACTAGTGTTCACTTCATTTAGAACAGCACTTAACTTAGTAAAAGATAAGCTTGATAGTATAGGTATAAAGTCATACCAAATAGATGGGTCAGTTTCTAGTAAAGAAAGACAAACTAGAGTAGATAACTTTAATAATAATGATGACGTTAAAGTATTCTTAATAATGCTAAAAAGCGGTGGAACAGGACTTAACTTAGCTTCTGCTGATATAGTTATTCACCTAGATTTATGGTGGAACCCACAAGCTGAAAATCAAGCAACAGATCGTGCACATAGAATTGGACAAAAAAACACTGTTGAAGTAATAAAATTAGTTTCAAAAGGGACAATTGAAGAAAAAGTACTTGATTTACAAGAAAAGAAAAAAGAACTAAGTAATAGACTGATAGACTCAAATAACATGGATCAAAACATCATCAGTGAATTAACAGAAAAAGACATCAAGAACTTACTTGCCTTTGAAAACAGGGACTAAACTACGTAGAGATGCGTAGTTTTAGTTTGACAAATATTTTAAATAAAAACCTCATCTTTAGTATTTTAAAGGCGAAATTTGCAAAAAAATCACAAAATATTAAAATAAAATATGAAAAAATAATATTTTAACACAAAGAAGAGAAACAAACGAAAAATATATGAACTTATTATATAGGTACATCAATACTTTACTTTCAAAGTTAATATAATTTTCGCATAAATTAGAGGTTGATTTACTTATACAAGTGAGATAGCAAACATTTTTGATATAAATTGAACATGAAATGTTAAATTTTGTTAATTTGTATGTTATAATATTATATGAAGAGTGTCGTGGGAGGTAAAAATATGATTGATGATTTGATGAAAAGAATGCAAAACGCAACTAATGAACAGTTAAAAGAGGAAATAAATAAAAACGCATTTGATACAAAAGATTTAGAGGATTTTAACAAAGGAAAAGAAATGATTGATAATTTGCTTGAACTAAATAAAACTAACGTAAGTGATTCAGTTAAATACGCCTTACTTCTTTATAGTATGTATAAAATAAAAGGTGGTAAGTAACATGAATGAACAGGAATTAAAGACAATAGAAGATAAATTGTGGGCAGCGGCGGATAAGATGAGAGGAGCTGTGTCAGTCTCTGAATATAAATTCATAGTATTGGGATTAATATTTTTGAAGTATATATCAGATTCATTTGAAGGAAAATACAAAGAACTTTTGGAAGAAGGCGATGGTTTAGAAGAAGAAAGAGATTGTTATACAGCAGAAAATTTTTTCTATGTTCCTAAGAATGCTAGATGGGAATTTTTAGTAGAACATTCTAAAGATACTAATATTGGAGAAATAATTGATGACGCTTTAACAATGATAGAAAAAGAAAATTCATCTTTAAAAAATGTTTTACCAAAAAATTATAATTCTCCAACAATGAGAAACGTTAATTTAGGTGAATTATTAGATTTGTTTACAAATATTAAAGTTGGAACTAAAGAAGCAATTCAAAATGATATTCTAGGAAGAATATATGAATATTTTTTAGGTCAATTTGCTAAAAAAGAATTACAAAAAGGTGGAGAATTCTATACACCGGCTTGTTTGGTTAGAACTATGGTTGAATGCATTGAACCTTTCGAAGGCAAAGTGTATGATCCAGCTTGCGGGTCCGGTGGTATGTTTATTCAATCAATGAAATTTGTTGAAGAACATCAAGGTAATATATACAATATTGGTATATATGGCCAAGAAAAAAATCCTACTACATGGAGACTTGCCAAGATGAATTTAGCTATACGTTCCATGTATGGTGATTTAGGAAAGTATGCTGCTGATACATTTACCGAAGATTTACATAAGGATTTAAAAGCAGATTTTATACTTGCAAATCCACCATTTAATCTTGAGTGGGATAGAGATAAAGTAGAAAATGATCCTAGATGGAAATATGGTTTAGCACCAAAGAATAATGCCAATTTTGCTTGGTTACAACACATGATATCTAAATTATCACAAAACGGTAAAATGGCTTGTATTTTAGCAAATGGGTCATTGTCAGCTAGTGGTCAAGAGGGAACAATTAGAAAAAAAATAATCGAAAATGATTTGGTAGATTGTATTTTATCAATGCCTACTAACTTGTTCTATACAGTTACCGTTCCATGTTCTATATGGATAATTAATAGAAATAAGAAACAAAAGAATAAAACATTATTTATTAATGCAAATAATTTAAGTTCAATGGTAACAAGAAAATTAAGAGAGTTATCGGAAACAGATATCAGGAAAATAGCAGATACATATCATAGATATCAAAATGATGATAATTATGAAAATATTAAAGGATTCTGTTATTCAGCAACTATAGAAGAAATAAAGGCCAATGATAATGTATTGACACCTGGCAGATATGTTGGAGTTGAAGAACATCAAAATGATGATATTCCATTCGAAGAAAAAATGAAGAACATAACTTCAGAATTAGCAAAACAATTCGAAGAATCACATAGATTAGAAGAAGAAATAAGAAAGAATATAAAAGCAATAGGTTTTGAATTAGATTAATATTTTTGGTATAATAGTTAACCGTCATAAAGGGGGAAAATTATTATGAAAACAGAAGTAATATCTAATATTACAAAAGACATGGAAGATAGTCTAACTGATTATCAATTAAACAAGCTTAAAGAAAGCTTAATAATAAACTTTGAAAGATTAGAGTTTATTATAAAAACAGATGAATTAAAACATCAAGAAGAATTAGATGAAAATAAGAATATGATTGAATCATTTATTTCATCTAAACAAGTTGAAGGTTGTTCAGAACGAACAATTAAATACTATAAAGAAATTATTGAAAAATTTGTTAATAGTTTTGATAAAAGTATCAAACAAATATCGACAAATGAAATAAGAAATTATTTATCTAATTACAAAGATAATAGTTCTTGTGGATCTATAACTATAGATAATATAAGAAGAGTATTATCATCATTCTTCTCTTGGCTAGAAGATGAGGATTATATTATAAAGAGTCCAATTAGAAGAATACATAAAATAAAAACAGCAGTGGTTATTAAAGAAGTTTTAACTGATGAGAATTTAGAAAGATTAAGAGATGAATGTGAAAATATAAGAGATTTATCACTAATTGAATTATTAATTTCAACAGGAATGAGAGTTGGAGAACTTGTTAATTTAAATATTAATAGTCTTAATTTTGAAGATCGTTCTTGTATTGTATTAGGCAAAGGTAATAAAGAAAGAGAAGTATACTTTGATGCAAAAACAAAATTACATTTAAAAGAATATATTTCAAAAAGAAATGATTCAAATGATGCTTTATTTGTATCAATGAGAAAACCGCATCAGAGATTATCTATTTCTGGTATTGAGTTAATAATTAGAACGTTAGGAATAAATTCAAATATAAGTAAAGTTCATCCACACAAATTTAGAAGAACATTAGCAACAATGGCGATAGATAAAGGTATGCCAGTTGAACAGGTTCAAAAATTGTTAGGTCATGTAAAAATAGAAACTACAATGCATTATGCTTTAGTCAATCAAAGTAATGTTAAGATATCACATAGAAGATTTATAGCATGATAAAAGAAAGGGGTAACGAAAATGAAACTAGAAGATGCAATAGACTTTAATCCTACTGAAAAATTAGCAAAAAACACATATGCCAAAAAAATAGGAATGGATAAATTGTCTCCATTTTACAAATATATTGATTCTTTTGAATATGAAAAATATTCTGGAGGAGCAAAATTTAGAAATGGTGATACAATTGTTGCAAGAATTACACCTTGTTTAGAAAATGGTAAAACTGCTTACATAGATTTGCTAAATGATGGTGAGGTTGCATTTGGCTCAACTGAATTTCTCGTGATGAGAAATAAAGAAAATGTAACTATACCTGAATTTGTTTATTATTTGTCAATTAGTCCGAGGTTTAGAGAAAAAGCAATTTCATTAATGACAGGAACATCTGGCAGGCAAAGAGTTCAATTAGAGCCTTTAAAAGAAGAAAAAATTTACATATCATCTATTCGCGATCAAATAAAATTAGTAAAAATATTGTCTGCTATAGATGAGAAAATTAAATTAAATAGTAAGATAAATAATAATTTGTATGAAGAAGCAGTAGCTTTATACAAAGATAAATTTAAAGGAATAGGTCAAGGTAAAAAGACAATTGGAGATTACATAGTTCCTAAACGAGGTAAAAATTTATTAACTAGAGATGCTATTGATGGTGATACACCAGTAGTTGCAGGTGGAATTGATCCATCAGCTTATCATAATCAATTCAATACTAAATCACCAGTTATTACTATCTCTGCATCTGGAGCTAATGCTGGATATACTAATTTATGGAATATACCTGTTTGGGCTTCTGATTGCTCATATATTGATGATTCTATTACTAAAAATGTTTATTTTTGGTATATAGTTTTAAAAACTAGGCAAAATGAAATATTTGATGCACAAACTGGATCAGCACAACCACATATTTACCCACAACATATTGCTGAAATGAGCATAGGTGAATTAAATATTGCTGAAGTTGAAAAGTATAATAATTTAGTTGCACCATTGTTTAAAATGATAGGAAAAAACCAAAAGGAAAACAAAAAATTATCTCAATTAAGAGATACATTATTGCCAAAATTAATGAATAGTGAAATAGATTTAGATAATATAGAGATTTAATCATAGAAATTGTGATTTGTAAAAGAAAGGAGAAAAAACATGAAATATATTCTGGACTTTATTGAGAATAATCTATTTGCAATAATAACTGCACTAGTTGCAATTATTGCTTTACTTCAAACTCATAAACAAATTAAGATTAGCAATAAGCATTTTTTGTTTGATAAAAGATTAAGTAAGTATCTTTTAGCTATAGGATTATTAGAATTATATAAGAATAATGAAAATTTGCTAGATTATACTGATCATTCTGATGATGAAGCAATAATAGTTGATTATCAATTTGTAAATTTAACCAATAATAATTATTTAAAAGATATTACAAATATAATAAATGAACCAAAAAATGGTGAATTTAAAAATAAATTTTTGGTTAAAATTGATGAATTAAACCAATTATCAAATGAAGTGAGATTTCTTTTTAAAGGTAATAGTGGCTTATTATTAAGCAGGTTTATTATGAAATATCAAAGCACATTGATGGAATTGTATAAGTATCAGGTTTTATTAAATTTAATGGAAAATAGTGATATACCTAGGGAAAATAAACCTACATATAGTGAATTACAAAAAGAATATGGCGAATTAAAACATAGACATAGATTATATGATGCTATTGGTGATTTAAAGAGAAGTTATCAAGAAATAGTAAGTAAAAAAGTAATCAATAAAATAGAAAAATCTATTGAATTATAAAGGAAGTGATTGATAATGTTTAATGAAGAACAATTAGAAGATGCTACGTTAAGTATCTTAGAAAATTTAGGATATGAAAGATTAAATGGCTATGATATTGATAGAGATTATCACAGTGTTTTTATGGATGTCACTTTATTTGATGATCTAAGTAGAATTAATAAAGATTTTAATGATAATCAAATCACGGAAGCTATTAAAACTATAAAGACTTTATCGTATGGTAATCCTATTGAAGATAATAAGAATTTTACAAAATATTTACTAGAAGGTGTTCCTGTTCAAGTTAAAACTAACAATGGATATCAATATAAAAATGTTCAATTAATAGATTTTGATAATGTAAATAATAATCACTTCCAAGCAATTCAACAGTTTACTATTATTGAATTTGATACTAAAAGACCAGACATTATTATTTTCGTAAATAGCATTCCTTTAGTAGTAGTAGAACTCAAAACTACTACCAATGAAGATGTTAAATTAGAGGATGCTTACAAACAATTAACTGGTTACAGAAATGTTTATATACCAACTTTGTTTAAATATAATCAATTTTTAGTTATCAGTGATGGTGTTACTGCTAAAGCTGGAACTATAACAAGTTCATATTCAAGATTTAGCGATTGGAAAAAAGTTGAAGATACTGACGAAGTATATGAAAATATGCCTACACATGAAACACTATTTAATGGAATGTTTAAAAAAGATAGATTACTAGATATTATTCAAAACTATATTTTATTTAGCGGTGATAAAAAGATATTAGCTCAATATCATCAATACTTTGGTGTTAAAAAAGCTATCCTTTCTACTATGACTAATGGTATCAAAACCGGTAAAGCAGGTATAGTTTGGCATACTCAAGGTTCTGGTAAGTCGTTTAGTATGGTATTTTATTCTGGAAATATGATTAAACTGTTAAATAATCCTACTATTGTAGTAGTCACAGATAGAAATGATCTCGATAATCAACTATACGAAACCTTTGTTAAGTGTGATTATTATTTGAAACAAAAGCCGCAAAAAGCAGAGTCAAGGCAATCACTTGATGACATGTTAAAAAATAGAATTGCTGGTGGTATATTCTTTACAACATTACAAAAATTTGAGGAAGAAACTGGATTATTCAGTGACAGAAATGATATTTTAGTTTTAGTAGACGAAGCACATAGATCTCATTATGGTTTGGAAGCAACTGTTAAAATAGACTATGAAACTAATGAAGCAAAAGAAAAATATGGTACCGCTAAATATCTTCATAACGCTTTGCCTAATGCAATATATATTGGATTTACTGGAACTCCAGTGGAAACTAAAGACAAATCTACATCATCAATATTCGGAAATGTAATTGATACTTATGATATGACTCAAGCTATTTTAGATGGTTCTACTGTTCCTATTATGTACGAAACAAGAATGGCAAGAGTCGGACTAAATCAAAAAATATTAGATGAAATAGATAATTATTATAATTTTATTGAAGAAGAAGGTGTAGCAGATTCATATGCCGTAAATAAATCTAAACAAATGATGGCAAAAATTTCTCAAGTAATTGAAGATCCAGATAGATTAGAATTGATTGTCAAGGATATTATTAATCACTTTGAAGAAAGAAAAGATATGGTAGCAGATCATGCATTGGTTGTTGCTTATTCAAGAAAAGCTGCATATATAATGTATCGAAAGTTTTTAGAACTAAGACCTGATTATAAAGGTGTTGTTAATATGATTATTACTCCATCTAATAAAGACTCAGAAGAAATGCAAAAAGCTATTGGCACTAAGAATGATAAAAAAGAATTAGAAATCAGATTTAAAAACGAAGCAGATGATCCTAGAGAAAAATTTAAAATTGCCATAGTTGTAGACATGTGGCTTACTGGATTTGATGTCCCAAGATTAGGTGTAATGTATATAGATAAACCTATGAAAGCTCATAATTTAATGCAAGCTATTGCCAGAGTCAATCGTGTGTATAAAACTAAGCAAGCTGGATTAATAGTGGATTACATCGGCTTAAAAGCATGGTTACTAGATGCACTAAAAACATATACTACTAGAGATCAAAAACAAGTTGTTGATAACCAAGAGTTAGTAAATACTTTAAAAGATAAAATCGAAATTATTGATGGAATATTGAATGAATTTGATTATTCAAACTTTAATATTTTAGATAATGTTGGTAAGTATAATTTAATCAAAGAAGGTGCAAATTTAATATTAAGTTCAGAAGATAAAAAGAAAAGATTTATGAAACATAGTTTAGATATTAAGAATCTTTATACTTTATGTAATGGAATATTAGAACAATATTATAAAGATAAAGTGCTATTTATTATTTCAGTTAGATCATTTATATCTAAAATAACTAATGAGAATAAACTTGATGTATCAGAAATCAATAGAAATGTTGGCATAATGCTTGAACAATCCATTAGTAAAGACGAATTAATAAATCTTGGTGATTTATCTAGAGGCAAAAGCTTAGAATTATTAAGTGATACTATGCTTAACAAAATAAAAAGTTTGAAAGACAAGAATATAGCAGCTGAGATATTATCAAGAGCAATTAAAACAACTATAAGCGATATAGGCAAGACAAACTTAACACTTCAAGAAAAGTTTTCAACTAAATTTAATAAAATAGTGGAAGCATATAATGAAAGAACAGATATTGCTGATATTGAAAAAATTATTGAAGAGATGATAAAATTGAAGAAGGAAATTGAAGAGGAATTAGAAAAGGGAAATGAATATGATTTATCTTCTGAAGAAAAAGCTTTCTTTGATGCCTTAGGTGCAGATCCTGAAATAAAAGAATTAATGAAAGATGAAACTTTAGTTAAAATTGCAAAAGAGTTAGTAGAAATAATAAATGAAAACCTAACATTAGATGCATTTAAGAGAGAGGATGCAAGGGCTCGAATCAGAGTCAACATAAGAAGATTATTGATTAAATATGATTATCCGCCTGTAAAACGAGAAGGTGCAGTTGAACAAGTTATTAAACAGGCCGAATTAAAGTATGCAAATAATTAAAAAACATTTCGTATTTGTATAAAATGTGTTATAATATATCAGGAAGGTAGAGTGTATTTCATTTTTTAAGATGAAATATGCTCACTTTTTGATTGGAGGGAGGATTTTATGAGCAAGTCAGTTAAATATGAGTATGATTTAAATAAAAAGAAAATAGTTGTTCTGTTTAGAAATGGTCCTGTAATTGAAGATGAAAATTCGTTTTGTAGAACGCATTATTTTACTGATGTAGAAAAAACAATGATAACTACAAGTTTTAAGGATGAATTATTAAAGCTGTTTAATGTTAGTGGAGTGAAAGAATTAAAAGAAAAAATCGATAATAATATTAAGCTTATTTTTAAACCTGGTGAAGGCGAAATGTATTATGATGATATTAACAAAACGGTTTTTGTGTTTACTAAAACATTTAAAGAAAAAGTCGTCAAGCCCAATGACAAGGCAAAAAAACTTAGAAGAAGTATGGAAAAAATTTCAAAGCACGAAAAAGTATCAGCTTATGAATATACAAGTATGTTATCAGCTTTAGTTGAAGGAGTAAATGAAGTTGAATTTAACAAAAAAGACAAAGAAATTATTGCAAAAGCAATTCCAAAATTAATTAAAGACGGAGATATTAAGATATCTTTAAAAGATGTTACCGATATTAATAAAGACAGACTTTTAGATATAGTTAAATTAGGAAGAGATTTGTTAGCTAAAAAACGTGGCGTAGAAAAAAGATTAGGAATAAGTAGAGATTTTATTGGAAAAGAGTATGCCTGGCAAAAATATTTTGAAATGTATGGAAGTTATTTACTGTTTGGTTCGATAGAAGAAAGTATTCCCGAATTTTGATTACGAGTTAAGTCTGATTTGAGAAATAGTGATAGCAGATTGGATTTATTAACAATTAATAGATATGGATTTTTAGATATTGTAGAATTAAAAAAATCTGATGAATATTTATTTAAATTAGATAAATCACACGACAATTTTGTTCCAACATCTAATCTTAGTACAGCTATATCGCAAGTTAATAACTATTTAATGTTAATGCCACACGATCCAAGTAATAATGAGCTTATTAAGGGTGCAGAGTCTGCAACAGGAATGTTAGTAATTGGTTCAGATGAATATCTAATGAATCCAGATTTAATGAAAAACTACGCGACAGATAATGGTATTTCAATTTCTTTAGTAAAAAGCAAGTTACGTAAAGCACTGCGTGATTTAAATTATTCATATGCACACATACAAATAGTTTTATATGATGAATTATTGAATAATCTAGAAAGGTTTATAAATCAAATGAAAATAGATGTAATCAATGATGAAAACGATTGATGAAGAATTAAAAAACATAATATATTTAATTCAAAACTGTAAAGAAATAATTAAAATTATTTATTGGAGGTAATTTATGTATAAGTTTATTAGTATATTAAGCGCATTTATAAGACAATTTTTGCTGCCAAATCCTTACGTAAATATTATTGGTAACGAAATTTATGCCGATCTATTTAATATAATTATTGGCGGAACTATTTTACATTGTCTTTCATATATATTGACCGGGTTTGGATATATTAGGGAAATAGATGATGCTTCTTCAGGAAGCATTGGATATTTAATAAGTTACTGTTATATCACAGCATTAATAACAGCATTAGGATATTTTATAACCCATGTAAAAGTATTTGTAATCACATTCATAGTATTATATATCATTTCATGTATAATAATAGGATTGTTGTTTAAAAGAAACAGAACTTTTTAACAATATTAACTAACTAGCATAATAATATATTAGAATTATAAATTAAAAAATAGATGTTATTTATATATGAACAAGCAAAAAAAGTATAGTAAATGAACAGAAACTCAAGAAATATACACTCTATAAATAGGCTACTATATCAAAATAGAAAAGTACTAATGCAATTTTGTTTCTTCTGACTAAAACAACCATAAGCTAATTAGCTTATGGTGTTTTCCTTTATAATCTGATATATTTCATTTAAGAATATACTTCTATCATTCATGTCTTCATTAACTAACAAGAACACTTTATTCTTTGTTCTAGTAAGTGCAACATAAAATAGTCTTCTTTCTTCAGCAAAAGGTATACCTTCATCAATCATTTCATTCTTAAATAGCGACTCTAACCAAAATACTGAGTACCCACTTGATGGAAAGTTTTTATTAAGGCCAATAACAATAACTTGGTCATATGTAAGCCCTTTTGACTTATGCATAGTCATGCCATCAATAAAAATATCTTCATAACCAACAAATTCAATTTTACTTCCAATATCATCCTTTAAATCAACTTCATTAAAGCACTTATTAATCACATTGTTAGTCCTACCAAGAACAAGTATCTTATCATTTGGATTAACTTCATGTATCTTTAAAATTAACTCTTTTAACTTTAAATACTCACTATTATCATAATTATTAACTTTCTTAAAAGTAACAAATCTAATTGGATACTTTTCATGCTTATCACTTACTAACTCTTTCTTTATTTGACTTTCATTTCTCATAACAAAAGTTCCTGAATAATTAGTAAGCTCCTGACTATTTCTATAAGTCTTACTAATTTTAAGTAACTTAGCTCCCTTAAAATACTTCTCAAAATTATAAGTAAAATCTATTCTAGAACCACTAAACTGATAAATGCTCTGAAAATCATCACCGACAGCCACAACATTAGAATCATTTCTAACTCTAGTATTATTAACTAAATCATATCTATCTTTAGAAATATCTTGATACTCATCTATAATAATATAATAAAAATTAAGTATATTTTCATTCTTAATTCTATCTGCATATTTATTAGCATAATAAATTAAATCACTATACTCAAAACCATATTCACTAGAAGCAAATAGCTTATCTTGGTAATAATGATAAAATTCATCTATATAATGAAACTGTTTATACATCTCACCCTTTTCTTCATTACCTAAACTAAGTAAATACTTTCTAACAACACTTAAATAATTATTTCTATATTTACTTTCCTTAATATCACTAATACACTTATACATAAAATTCTTAAAAGGGAACATAAAACTAATAGGATTACTATCATATATACCAAAAAGAATTCTTTCTAAACTAATCTTTTTAGGAACAACGCCAAACTTCATCAAACCACTTTCTAAAGTCTTTATTATATCTTCATCCTTCATATAATCAATAGATATAAAATTAGTATGATGTATTTTATGATAATTAATCTTCATTTCTTTTATCTTGTTATACTTATTTAACTCATTTTCTTTATAATTAGATAATCCAAAATACTCTATATAAATATCTTCTCCACCTACATTAATAGTAAAGTCAGGTTTATATATTTTATTATCATCCATAAGTTCAGTATAAACCTTTTCATATGTATATTCTATATCATGGGTAAACAAGTAATTAGCAATTTTTGCTTCACCTAAAGACTTAACAACTTCACCCTTAATAGTTCTAATGTACTCTCCATTAAGCCTTTTTTCAATAAGTGAGTCAACCGTTTGTTTAAGTCCTCTTTCTCTTGCTTCCTCTAACTTATGATTTTTATAAGCATTAAAAAACTCATCATAAGTACTATACTTAAAATAATTATTAATAAAGTATTCACTAAACACAAAATTTTTATAAATCTTATTCTTATCAAATACATCTATTACTTCTTTAACTCTATCTTTAAATGGAAATATTTTTTCTTTAAAATAATCTAAAAATATTTGATTCTTTAAATTATTATCAACTACATAACACTTTCTATCATAAAATATTTTTCTTATATAAGTATAAGCTAAACTATGAAAAGTAGTAACCACTGCTGGTATATTAAAGTCACCATTTATTCTGCTTTCTAATTCTTCAGTAGCCTTTTTTGTATAACTCATTACAAGTATCTTAGATGGATCCACATGCTTTATATCAACTAAATATTTAACTTTAGAAGCCATTGTAGTAGTTTTCCCTGTTCCTGCACCAGCAATTATTAAAGAATACTTTTCATCTGCAAGTATGGCTTTAATTTGTTCTTTATCTAATTTAACGTTATCATCTATTTCATTATACATATTTAAAAAATAATCTTTGTATTTATTATATTCATTTTCAAGTATCATATTATTATACTTGTCTATATCAAACCTAGATAAATCTAACTCACCCTTAACTATATCATACAAAAATTTAGAAATATACTCTTTATTATTAAATTTACAAACAAATACCTCTTTCATAACTACACCCTTTATTCTAAGTATATTTTATCAAAATTTACTTATATTGTCATTATTTTAATGACAAAAACTACATTATTTGATAGAATATTCATAGCAGGTGAAGTAAATTGAAAAAATTAAAAAGATTATTAATAATTATTATAGTAACTGCATTTTTATATTTCTATTACAATGAAGAGACCACTAATTTATTAAAAAAAATCTTTCCAGATAGTTATTCAACTGAAGTAACTGAAGTAGGAGAGGACAAGGGTAGTTACATAATTATAAACAATAACGAGCCAGATTTTAACGATGAAGATAAGACTACAGACACATTTGAAAAGTATAGTAAACTTGATTCTCTAGGACGTGCAGGCGTTGCCTATGCAAATATAAGTGTTGACTTAATGCCTACAACTGAAAGAGAAAGTATAGGTATGATTAAACCAACTGGCTGGCACACTATTAAATATGACATAGTACCAGGAAAATACTTATATAATCGTTGCCACTTAATTGGTTACCAACTAACCGGGGAAAATAAAAATGAACTAAACTTAATAACTTGCACTAGACAAATGAACACAGTAGGAATGCTAGACTGGGAGAGTATGGTTGCAAACTATATCAAAAAAACAAAAAATAATGTCCTTTATAGAGTAACACCTAAATATGAAAGTGACAACTTGCTTGCAAGTGGCGTCCAAATAGAAGCGTACTCTATCCAAGATAACGGAAAAGGCATAAAGTTCAATATATTTGTTAAAAACATTCAAGACGGAATAGAAATAGACTATAAAACTGGCGACAGTAAATTAAAAGAATAAAAGAATATTTTTAAATTAAAGTTTTCCTTTAACTAAAAATACTCTTTTTTATTACTTCAATATTGTTCTTAAGTAACTTACAATTTCTTCAACATCTAGATTAACAAACTCAATATCATAAAATAAGTCGTTATAATTAAATCTTGCACTAGTGGCATAACTATAGTTATCACTATAATCTTTTACAATCTTAACATCATGATTATGTATAGTAGATGACTTAAGTTCACTAGTAGGTACATATATACATTTAGGTCTACCATTTTTAAATTTATGCTTTGAATAAAATATATCTATTATTTTTTCTCCATTCTTAAATATCACTTGATTAGCTTCTTTTTCTTTATTATCGTAAGTTAACCATTCATAATTATGTTCTAAATTGTAACCCTTGGGTATCGGAGCCAAAATGTTATTTAAGTTTTCTATTTCGTTTCTATTAATATATATATCTTTAGCAACATAGTTTAACTTCGCTTTCTCACTTAATTCATTGATAACTATAATATCACTTTCATACTTATACACAACATCACTAGTATTTTTGTTAAGTACTAACATTACTGACAAAACAACGACCAATGTAGATGGCACCAAAAACAAATAATTAACATTCTTTCTAACAATATTATCGTATATCCTATCTTTGCTTATCTTCCCCGTAAACATACTCTTCAAATTCATAAATCATTCCTCCTTTAAGTATTTATTAAGTTCCTTTAATGTCCTATAAAGATAGTGTTTCACATTGCTTTCCGTGATATTTAAAAACTCACTTATCTCTTTAAGTGTTAACTCTTCATGATAATATAAATAGAATATCTTTGATATAACACTCTTCTTCTTTTTTAAATAATTCCACACCTTATCAGTATCATATCTATTAGAAACTGTCTCTTCTAAGTTAAACTCATCACGTATATTCTCTATACCCGAGTCTTCTTCATTCTTAAAATAATCAACTATCTTATCTTTAAACCTAAATCTATAATAGTCATTAATCTTATGATTAGCTATTCCAAATATATAAGATTTATCAACACTCACATTCTTTTTTAACTTCTTATACGCATCAGTATATATATTTTGTAAAATATCTTCCACATCAGCAATATTCCTACATTTCAATATAACATACCTTTTAATCTCATTAAAAGTCTCATTATAAATACTATCAAATTCTCTTAAGGCTTGACTAGTCATTTTATCACCTTCACTTATACAGTCGTAAATTATTACTATTTAGTTCCATTTTTATATTTTTTATTATACTAAAGAATAACTTTTAATACAACTTAACTATAACTTAAAGTAATAACACCCATAAATAATTACTTCTTTTCTTGTATTCATTTTTATTATATAATGTAACTAGAGGAAGTGATTATATGTATAAATCTAATGATAGTGTAGAAATTGCAAAGTTAATGAGTAGATTTAATTATGACGAAAGTAAAACTAGTGAAGTGCTAGAAAAATATGATAAGCTAACTAAATTAGTAGACTTACATACCCATACGTCTTATAGTGATGGAATGCTTAGTCCTATTGAAGTATTAGACTTAGCCAAAAAAGAAAATGTTGGCCTTTTATCCATAACAGATCATGATACAGTTGAAGGAATTAGAAAGTACAAAAGTGTTTTACATAACGATAAAGACATAAAATTTGTTGACGGAATAGAGTTTTCTATAAAAGTGAACCACGGTAGAATGCATATACTTGGTTACGGAATTGACATAGAAAATAAACTATTAAATGACAAGCTAGCATGGATTAAAGAAAACAAAATCAATTCATTTTTAACAATTTATGAAGAAGTCAAAAGAGAGTACAATCTAGTATTCAGTAATAAAAAGTTAGCTGATTTAATAAAAAGCGTTTACACTGAAGGCCACACAATTAACAGAGTAGACATTGCAAAAATGTGTGTGGAAGAATCTTATGCCCTTGACATAAAAGATGCGTTTAACAAATACCTAATAAGTGCCTACGAAAATACTAGAAAATATAGAAAAGGTATAAACTATGAAGAAGCAATAAACTTAATCAACAACTCTAGTGGAATAAGCGTACTTGCCCATCCAAAAAGCCTAGAACTTAGCCAAAAAGAGTTTTTAATTTTATTAAAAGACTTAATTAAATGTGGACTAAACGGCATTGAAGTATATCATTCTAGTCACACAAAAGAAGAAATGATGTTTTATAAAGGTATCTGCTTAGAAAATGGCTTATTCATGACTGGTGGAAGTGACTTTCATGGAAAAAATAAACCCGATGTGTTACTAGCTCATGGCATTAACGACAACCTTAACATTAGAAGGCATCAGTTAAAACTACCAGATAAAATGTAAATGCAAAAGAAATTTTACAAATTTCTACATAAAGTTTATAGTAAATAATTAAAAAATGTAGTATATTTATAATGAGGTGTTAATGGTGGAAAAACGAAAACTAAAAATTGGACTTTTTATTGATAATTATTATCCAAATATAGACGGAGTAACACTTGTGGTTGATAACTTAGCAAGGTGTTTGTCAAAATATAACGATGTAGTAGTAGTCTGTCCATACATTGATGGGTGTAATGATTCTTCACTTCCCTATAAAGTAATTAGATTAAAAAGCATTAAAGTTCCACTTACTTCTTATAAAGTTGTTAATATGTTTTGTAATAAAATAGAACTTGTTAATGAAAAGTTTGACATAATACACATTCATTCACCATTTATTTTAGGTAAAATTGGAATGAAACTTGCGAAGAAACTAGATATTCCATGTATTTCAACCGTGCACACCAGATTCGATTTTGAATTCAAAAGATTTGCCAAAAGTGAAGTTGTATCACAATTCGCGACTAAAGTTTTAATTACTTCTTTAAACAAAAGTACCCTATGTACAGTTGTAAATGACCCATTAGTTAGCGAAGTTAAGAGTTATGGATACAAAGGGAAACTAAAAGTAGTTTATAACGGGACAGACTTAAAGCCCGCTATCTTTAAAGGTAGAAAAAGAAATATGATAAATGAAATGTTTAACTTATCTGATGAACAGGCTGTTTTCTTGTTTGTAGGTAGAATTATTGATATAAAAAATATTTTCTTCATACTAGATGCTTTAAAACTTCTAAAAGAAGAAAATTATAAATTCAAAATGATTTACGTAGGAGAAGGTCCTGACTTTGAAAAATTAAAAAACAAAGTTATTGAGTACCAATTAGAAGACTACGTTATACTAACTGGAAAAATTACTGACAGAGAACTTTTATCATTCATATATAGAAGAAGTGATTTACTTTTATTCCCATCTTTATTTGATACATCTAGTTTAGTTAGAATAGAAGCTGCAGTTAACATGACACCAGGACTTTTCATAAAAGGTAGCATGGTTGGTTCTACTATAAAGGATAACGTTGATGGTTACCTTAGTGAACTAGATACAGTAAAATATAAAAATAGAATTATAGAAATAATAAATGATAAAAAACTACTTAACAAAGTATCAATAAACGCTAAAAAGAACTTAGGCGTTTCTTGGAAAAATGTTGCAAAAATATATTATGATATCTATTTAGAAGAGGTTAATAGCAAATTGATTTAACCTCTTTTTAATGATATAATTATAAAGACGAAGGGTGAAATAAGTATGTATACAATTTTTGATTATTTAGAATATTATAAAGATACAAATTTAAATGAAATAAACATTAATGAAATAGATAATCTACTATTTAGCATTTTAGTCTATCTTCCAATATCAAGTTTTGATAAAAAAATGAATTTCTCTGAATTTGCTAACTATGCTTTAAAATATAAAAACGTTAAAACTTCTAGCAGCATGGCACATGTTGCATTTGAAATAATAAGTATTTTAAAAAACTCCAAAAGATTTAAGGACTTTTATGTTAGCAATTTTGTTAACATAAAAAATGAAGAAATGCAGTTTGGTGGAGCTAAATTTAGTAACAAAGACACAACTATTATAAGCTTTAAAGGTACAGATGGTTCATGTATTGGCTGGTATGAAAACTTAAGATTATCCTATATGTATCCAACTAAAACTCAAAGTTATGCTTTAGATTACATAAAAAACACTATTGATAACAAAGACAAAAATATCTATTTATGTGGACATAGTAAAGGGGGAAATTTAGCTTTAGTGTCCTTAATAGAAGCAAGTAAAAGCCTATTTAAAAGAATTAACAAAGTCTATAATTTTGACGGGCCTGGAGTATTAAACGAAGTATTTTATAGCGACAAATACAAAAATGCAAAGACAAAACTAATTAATATTGTTCCAACTGGGTCAGTAGTAGGTATGCTTTTATATAATGACTTATATGATGTGTGTGAAAGCACTGAATACGCTTTTAATGAGCACTATCCAAATTCATTCAAAGTATTTGGTACAAAATTCGTTAAAGGTAACTTAAGCTTAGTAAGCAAAAAAATACACCAGTCTACAACTGAAGAGTTAAGTAGTTTAGACAAAGAAAGCGTTAAAGATGCAGTTGAAAGTTTGATAAAAACTTTAGGAAAAGACGGAGTAGAAGACTTTAACTTTAGCTTAACAGACATAACAGAAATAGTTAAAAACATGAAAAACATTCCAGCTTCTACTAGAAGTTATTTAGTTAAAATGTTAACAACTCTAATAAGTGTAATAGGTAAAAACAAATAAAAAAGCCACAGTTAAACTGTGGTTTTAGTCTATATTAATTAATTCGTACTTAGTACTTCCAAGCCCTAAATCTACTCAACATATGACATTTATATGTGCTAGATTTATAATCGAGTCGTATTTAGTAAAGCAGTTTTCCACTAGGTCATACTCTAAATGCTTTCCTTTATTAACTGGCAGTTTTATTTCATCTTCACTATCCATTATACTAGCATTAGCTATCTTAGTAAACTCATGACTTTCTATAACTTTCATATGGTCTAAAGTTGTCTGTCTTTATCTTATATAAGCTGTATTACATTCAACAATTGTAGCATTAACTTATTGTACAAGTCCCTATATTAATTCAGAATTCAAATATTCTAACTAATAATTTACTGCTTATCTCTTTTGTAAAATATACTTTACTCATAAAACACTCTATTTAATATAATTTACTTCCTGGAATTACTCCCTCATCTATAAACGAAAGTTTAACTATTTCCTTACCATCAACCTTGCACTCAAAAGACAAAAGCATACCATTAGATTCCATCCCCATCATATTTCTTGGTGGTAAATTTAAAACAGCAATTACATTCTTACCAATTAACTCTTCTGGTCTATAAAACTCCTTAATTCCACTTAATATAATTCTTTCGTCATTAGTCCCATCATCAAGTGTAAACTTTAATAACTTGCTACTCTTTGGAACTTCTTCACAATTAACTATCTTTACTGCTCTTAAGTCACTTTTACTAAAAGTATCAAAATCAACCCTCTCAGTAAAAAGTGGTTCAATTTCTATATTCATATTCTACCTTCTTTCTATATCTATTATAAACTAAATACGAAAAAAATACAAATGAAAACTATGTGAAAATCATTGAATAAATATTTTTAGTAAAGTACAATTCTCTATTTATAGAAAATGATTTAAGTTAATCTGAAAGATTTCATGGATTAGCGAAAGCATTATATTTCAAATTAAAATAATCTTTTAATTTTATGACACTTTAAGCAAGGTTAAATTGTGAGGTCAAATCTTAAAAATAAGAATTATTAAGTGTGTGGTGTAAAATGGATAAAAAGACTTTGATTTTTATATTCGAAAAATTCTACTTTAAAAATTGATTAAATCAGCTAATAAATTAAAAATAGTTAAAACGGTAAATCTTCTTCAGAAATTTCAAGTGTATCAAAGTCTTCAAATGGATCTTTTTCTAGTAGTTCTAATCCAAAGCTTTCAGCAAGACTTGTATACCAGTAATTATCTTTAGGTAATTGCTTTATTATTTCTTTAGCAGTGTTATACCATGTGGGATTATATTGGGAATTTAAACTATTGCATATAATTTCTAGTAAGTCTTCATTTGCCATTGTGTTTTCATTAATTATAAAAGAAAAATATTTTTCCAATAAAAAATCTTGTAAAAGAGTATTTGAATCTAGAGTTATTTTTTCTATTATAATATCAATTATGCATTGTAAATTACTAAAGTTTTTTAATATACGTGTTGAATTTTCTATTATGTACCCATTTTGTCTAGATGGTAAGTATTCTATACCATCATATTCGTAATCTATGTGAAATTTAGAAATATCTTCTTGAATCATATCTTCTATTTTGGTTTTTGCTAAATTTGATAAATTTTTCCAAACATCTGATGAAATAAAGTTTAATATTGATATAATTTCTTTTTCTAGAACATTACCGAATAAATCTTTTTCAATTACATTACAATAAGCTTTAAATTCTTCAGACGACAGATTACTAACTAGTTCATCAATTATTTTGTCTTTTAATTTTGGCGTATTATCCCTATTTTTATAGAGCATTACTGATAATTCATAGTATTTATTATTTGGAATTGTAGCAATTAATTTTTTTGCATATCTTTCTGTGTTTGGAGATAAATCATTAGTAAATTCTAGATACCAGTCATCTATACTATTTACACTTTTACTTCCAACTATTTCTTCTAAAATCACTTCGTCTAAAAGGACTAATATAGCATCTGCAATTTTTTTAGAATATTCTTGTTTCGAGTGACTCATGGGATTTCTGAAATATTCAATTAAGCCTTTTGATAAATCCATAATACCTCTATGTTTATTTTTATCAGTTTCAGTTTCAAGTTTATTTATCTTTATTAATGGTTGTTTTTCAGAAAATGCTTTATTGATTAAGTCAACCCCATCATTATCCTTTAAATCTGATTTTTTTCTTATTTCAGTTGTTAAACATAATAAAGCATCTCTTACAACCTCGGTATAATCTTTATTATCATAATGTGTTTTTATTGATTCCGCTAATATCTCTTTCATACAAAACTCCTCTCTATATTTATAATAATACTTTATTGTTTATTTCATAAATCAAGTCAATAGCATAAAATTGAATCATTTAATTTTTGCTATATGTACTTTTGAACTTATTTTTAAACTTGTTAGCTGCTTAAAAAATTGAATAAGCCAATTATTTGTATTATAACACTTATTTATGATATTTTAAATATTTTATTTAACTTTTTTATAATGTATAAAAAAGTTTAAAAGTGAAACGTCCTTGGAATAATAAATTATTAATTTTAAGAATGACCTTAAACAAGGCTAGAGTCGTGGGTTCGGATTTTTAATAAATAAAAAAACACCAAATATATGGTGTAAATTTCATATGGAGCAAGCGATGGGAATCGAACCCACGTCTCAGCCTTGGCAAGGCCGCGTACTAGCCGTTGTACTACGCCTGCACTTATTTTTTTCAAAATGCATAAATATCATATCATAATTTATTAGAAAAAACAAGTGTAAAATTTATGTAAAAATCTAATATTTTGTTTGACTATTTTACTTTTTTATTATACACTTTCTATAGAGGGTAGGAAATATGAAAGATAAAATAAGTAATGAAGAATTTGCAAGCATAGAAAGCATATTTAAAAATAGAGACATGGCACCTTATGAAGATGCAATAATAAATGCTTGTAATGCTTCAGTTGACAGAAAAAGAAGAGAAAGAAATGTAAAGAGCGAAAAAAGACGTAAAGAAGAAATGAAATCAAAAATAGTTTCTGCTGTTCTTGCAGCTTTAGTACTTGTTGGTGGAGTAACTATCACAAAAGGTGTAGTAGACAAAGCTAATGAAATTGCAAATGAAATAACTGAAAACAAAGAAAACTATGACAAACAAAAAGTAATGGACGAAATTAGTAAGAAGATTGGCTCTTTAGTCTTTGTAAAAGATGAAGATTTTAACGAAAAATATGACACAACAGAAGTTAGCATATTAAGCCAGTGCACCAAAAGAACACAAGATAACAAAGGCTACATGTATTTGCACCAAAAAATAGCAGACAAAATTAATGAGTTACCAGCTGAACTACAAGAATACGCTATATGCGCAACTCTAGAAGGCATGGGAAGTAATAGAAGTGTTTTATTTGATGGAGTTACTACAAACGCAGACTATCTAATTAAGTGTCTTGGATTAAACGATGCTAAAGATTTAGAAGAATATTTAAGCCATGTTAACAAAGATGGAAGTTCTGAATTTTCTGAATTTCTAAATAGCCAATATGAACAAAATGACTTTATAATGGCTGTAGTAAATGCAGAATTAAACGAAATAGGTAGAGGTGTTTCTAGTGGAAGAAATTAATGTAAATGTAACAGATATTGATGGTAAAGAATATATAGAACTAGATACAGTAGAAGTTAAGGGTAGTAAATATGTTTATCTAGTTAGTACAAATGACGACAAAGACTTTCTAATCAATAAAATAGTTCTTGATAATGGAAAAGAATACTATGAAAGCTTAGAAAGTAACGAAGAATTTCAAATAGTACTTTTAAACTTTATCAAAAAGAACAAAAGCGTTATAAACGAGTTATAGTAAAGTGACCAATTGTAGGTTGCTTTTTTCTTTATCTTTGTATATAATATTTACAGAAGATATGAAATGAAAGGAGTATTTTATTCATATTTAGCGCCAGAACCATAAGTGGTTGACGAGGTTAACAGTTATCGATTTTTCGGCGGGTACTGTTACGGATAAGTAGTTCGTTAGAAGTATTACAAAAAGTAAAATCAATATTACAACAAAATATACTTCATGCTAAATTTTTTAGTATGGAGGAATTTTTATGTGTGGTATCATTGGATACGTAGGAGAAAAGAGATGTAGTATAGATGTAATTATAGATGGGCTTAAGCACCTAGAATACAGGGGTTATGATAGTGCTGGTATAGCTTATGTTAAAGATAATAATGTTGTAATAGAAAGGGAAGTAGGTAGAATTAGTAATCTAGAGAATGTTCTTAAAAAAGACACTTCTCATATAGGAATCGGGCATACTAGATGGGCAACTCATGGTAAACCAACAAAAGAAAATGCTCATCCTCATAAGGTAGGCAATATCACTTTAGTACATAATGGAATTATTGATAATTTTATGGAGTTAAAAAGCACTCTAATGAGTGAAGGCTACACTTTCAAAAGTGACACAGATACTGAAGTAGCGGCTGCTTACATTGATTCTTTATATAAAGAAAATAACGATATGATTAAGAGTTTAAGTATATGTGTTAATAAGTTTCTAGGTAGTTATGCTTTTGGTATTATTAATGAGTTAGAAACAGATGTATTATATGCTTTAAGAAAAGATAGTCCATTAATTATAGGTGTAGGAGAAAATGAAAACTTTATTGCAAGTGATGTGCCTTCTATTTTAAAGTATACTAATAAGTATATTGATATAGAGAATGACGAAATAGTTAAAATAACAAAAGATGAAGTTACTGTATATGATAAGAATTGCAATATCATTAACAAAGAAATAAGCGTGTTTGAAGGGGATGCTAATTTAGTAGAGAAGAATGGTTACGAGACATACATGCTTAAAGAAATACATGAAGAAGCAGAAGTTATAAAGAAGACTAGTGAATCAAGTATTGACTTTGATATAACAAAGTATGATGAAATAGATATAGTCGCATGTGGAAGTGCTTATCATGCTGGACTAGTTGGTAAATACATGATAGAAAAACTATGCAATATAAAAGTGAACGTGTGTATTGCAAGTGAATACCAATACGATAAACATTTTTATAAAGGTAAAACTTTAGTTATAGCAATAAGTCAAAGTGGGGAAACTGCAGACACTAAAAAATGTGTTAATATTGCAAATGATATGGATGTTGATACTTTAGGAATTGTAAACGTTAAAGGAAGTAGTATTGCTAGAATATGTAAGCATGTTATATATACTTTGGCAGGTCCTGAAATAGCAGTGGCAACAACAAAAGCTTATCTAGCACAAATTACAACACTTATACTACTTGCAGTTAAAAATAGTAAAGAAAAAATAAATACTGAAGACTTACAAAAACTACCTTATTATATAGAAACTCTAATTAACAAAGATTATACTTCTCTTGCAAATATGCTTTATACAAAAGACGACATCTACTTTATTGGTAGAGGAATAGACTATGCACTTTGTATGGAAGGAAGTTTAAAACTAAAAGAAATTAGTTACATTCATAGTGAAGCTTATGCAGCAGGAGAACTAAAACACGGGACAATTTCATTAATTAGTGAAGGAACACCTGTTATAGTAGTTGCAACAAGTGATGAGTTATACTTAAAAACTATAAGTAATGCTAAAGAAGTTAAAGCAAGAGGTGCTTATGTAATACTAGTAACTGATAAAGAAGTTATTAATGAAGGAGTTTATGACGAGTTAATTAGTATTCCTAAAGTAACTGAAGAATTAAGACCAATCTTAACAATCATACCTTTACAATTAATAAGTTATGAAGTTGCTAAGTTAAAAGGCAACGATATTGATAAACCTAAGAATTTAGCTAAGAGTGTAACAGTGGAGTAAATCGTTAGAAGTCTCTATTTATAGGGACTTTTTTTGTATAAAAATAAACTTTTAATTTTGTAATATTGATTTATGAAATAATTTATTGTAAAATATAGTACAAATGTTAAGTAATATTAAATTTAAGAGGGTGAAAACGATTATGAAAAAAATTTTGTTAGATACTAATATGTTCATTTATTTAGAAGATAACAAAGTAATTGATGACAAAGTTGCTACTTTAACTAAAAGACTTTATGATTCAACAGAATATAAGATTGTTATACATCCCAAAACAAAAGTAGAAGCAAGTAAATGTACTGATGAAGAAATAAAAAAAATATTTTTATCAAAGATTTCAGTTTATAAAGAAATAAAGGACCCGCCATTAGCACCTGAAGAGTTTCATAAACTACTTGGGTGTAAAAATATTCATGACGAAATTGATAATGAATTATTGTTCTCTGTTAATAGAAATTGTGTAGATTATTTAATTACAAATGATCAAGATATGCTAAAAAAAGCAAAAAAAATAAATTTAGATAACAGAGTGTTATCAATAGAAAAAGCTCTTGAAATATTTCAAGAAGAAGAAAATATAGATCTAAGAACACCTGTTTTTATTACAAATGAGTTTTTGTATAATATTGATCTTAATGACACGTTTTTTGACTCTTTAAGGAATGATTATCTAGGTTTTGATGACTGGTTCAAAAAGAAACAATTACAAGAAAGAAAAGCTCTTGTAACTAAAGCAAATGGTAAAATAAAATCATTTTTAATGATGAAAATTGAAGATGAAAACGAGAAATACGATGATTATTTAGAACCTTTTCAACCAGCAAAAAGATTGAAAATAAGTACTTTTAAAGTTGATGATACAGGTAAAAGAATAGGAGAAACTTTTGTTAAATTAATAATTAACCAGGCAATAGAAGAAAAAGTAGCGGAAATATACGTTACAATATTTGATAAACATAAATATCTTATTGAAATGCTAGAAGATTATGGTTTTAAGTTTAAAACAAAAAAAAGGACTTATAAATCTGACGGAACAGTTGAACTGGAAAACGTTTTAGTAAAAGACATGATAAATAAAAAGGAATTTTATCCGTTTTTCAGTATAAAGGATAAGAAGGTATTTATTATACCTATAAAAGAAGAGTATCACACGCTATTATTTCAAGATTATGAAAAATATGTCCAACTAAGTATGGAAGATTTGAATGGCATTAATACAGCAGCAAATTCTTTGAAAAAAGCTTATTTATGTGATTCAAATACAACAAAAATCGAACCAGGATCAATAGTATTATTTTATTCTTCAGGAATTAAAAAGGCAATTACATCTTTAGGAATAGTAGATGCAGTTTTTAATAAGTTTAATACTTTTGAAGAAATGTTTAGTTTAGTAAATAAAAGGACTGCCTACAGTGAAACAGAACTTAAAAAAACTTTTAAAACAAATAAGTTAGTAATTCTTTTTAAAATATATAATTACTTCAAAAAAGAAGTGTCTTATTCATATTTAATAAATAATAAAATAGTAAATGGTCCTATTCAAACTGTTACAGAAATACAAAACGATAAACTGATGGAGATTTTAAACGAGTGTCAAATAGAAAAAGATATTTACTTAGTTAAATAATTATTAAAAAAATGTGTTATAATTATATTGGACGGTGAGATAAATGTGTAAAATCCTTATGTCGATTAATCCAATCTATGCAGATAAGATTCTTTCGGGTGCCAAAAAATATGAATATAGAAAAGTAAAAGCAAAAAAAGATAAAGTTAATAAAATTGTTATTTATGCAACATATCCAATAATGAAAGTTGTTGGCGAGGTCGAAGTGAAAGATATACTTGAGGAAACTCCAGAAAAGTTATGGAATGTAACTAAGGAATATTCAGGTGTAACAAAACAGTTTTATGATAATTACTTTAATAAATCAAGTAAAGCTATTGCATATAAACTTGGAAAAATAGAAAAATACGATGAACCTAAAAAACTAGAAGATGTAGGAGTTAAATGTGTTCCACAATCTTTTCTATATTTAGATTATTGATAAAAAAACTGAAAACAAGTGTTGAAAGATACTGAATACAAAGAAAAAATTGTAGTCAGTTTTTTTACAGTAATTTAATGAATCCATAAGCCATAATAGGTAAATATAAAACTGTAAAAGAGTATTTTATATAACTATTGCTTTGTTTTTAATGAATTAAGTGTTATAATTATCTTACATTCAGGAGGTTATATGAGAAATGAAGTGCAAGAAATATATATAAATTTAGATGATTCTGGTAAATTAAGTTCTAAAGAAGATATTAGTGTGTATGGTGGTGTCGTATTTTTAAGTAAAAAAGAGAAAGATAAATTTATAACTCAGTATAAAAAGATTATAAATGAGGTCAAGTGTGAATACTGCAAGATATGTAATCACGCCTGTCCTGAGATTAAAAATACAAATATTAAGCCAGAACATAAGCGTTGGTTAATGAATTACATTAAAAATTATTTTGTAGTTGGGTTAATAATTGAAAATCAAAAGGTGTATGAAGAAATATTACAAAGTAAGGCGTCAAAAGGAAGATTTACTGATTATGCTATTCGTAGGCTTATTAAAGAAATATTAAAGTCACTAATTAAAGAAGGCAAAATCGATCCATATAAGCCTGTTAAGATCGTATTAAATATAGACCAACAAAGTACAAAAAGTAATGGATATTATAATTTACGTGATGGTATATTAGAAGAGCTTAAATATGGAATATCTGCCTACAATTATTCTGTTAAGAGAAAGAAAATAGTTTACTCTGATTTAGATATTTTAGTTACTTATCAAGTATCTGCTAAGAGTTATGTTATTCAAGCAGCTGATTTACTAGCAGGTACAATAAGAAGAACTGTACTTGACAACATTGAAAACTATGGAAGAGCTTTATCAAAATTTGTGGACTTAAAAATAAAACTTCCATAAAAGAAAAAAAGCCATTACTGGCTTTTTCCCAATTAGGGCGGCGTACTTAGAATTACGCTTAAATATAAATATTCGCGACCTAACTATCGACCTGACGAGATTTCTCTCCGGTAATACAATAATACACTATTTTTATTAAAATGTCAAACATAATTTGACATTGTGTCAAGAAAACAGTTACATTTTGTATTATTGTATATAAATATTATATGCGTTATATGCCTAATTATACTTTATTAAAAAAGTAAATATATAATGTTTATATCAAGCAAAAAAGAAGACCTAACAATAATTTGTTAGGCTTTTTCTTTATCTTCTATCATTCAAAGTAATACCAATTTCCTTTAATTCATCTCTAATTTTGTCAGACTCAGCATAATTTTTTTCTTCTCTATATTTATTTCTAATACTTTGTATAATGTTAATTAACTCAGCTTCCTTATTAGAGTTTGTCTCTGTAAAAGATAGACCTAAAACATCTTCAGCATACTCACTAATGAAGTTATTATAACTTATTAGTTTATCAATATTCTTACTTGTTTGAAGTTCAGTATTTGCAAGCTTAATTATCTCATACAAATAAGTAATTGCAAGTCCTGTGTTAAAATCATCATCCATTGCTTCAGTAAACTTCTTTTTTAGGATGCTAACAGTTTCATCATCACTTACATATTCATCCACATCTTTAATAGCATTTCTTAAATTATTAACAGTTTCACTAACTTTCTTAAATTGTTTTTCAGTATCAAGTAGTTGTTCATCGTTAAAATCTGTTGGTTTTCTATAATGATTTTGTAGTATATAGAAACGTACTACCATTGGGTTATATTTTTTAAATAAGTCATCAAGAGTTATAAAGTTTCCTAAACTCTTTCCCATCTTTTGCCCGTTTACTGTTACTAAATTATTATGTATAAAGTAGTTAACAAAAGTTTTTCCAGTTAATGCTTCACTCTGCGCGATTTCACACTCGTGATGAGGAAATATGTTGTCCATTCCTCCACCATGAATATCAAAAGTATCTCCTAAATATTTTCTACTCATTACTGAACATTCAATATGCCATCCAGGGTATCCTTCTCCCCATGGACTAGGCCACTTCATAATGTGCCCGTTTTCAGCTTTTTTCCAAAGTGCAAAGTCAGCAGGATTTTCTTTGTCAGTTGCAACTTCAATTCGCTCACCACTTAAAGTATTATCAAGTGTTCTATTAGATAAACTTCCATACTTAGTAAACTTGTTTATTCTGTAGTACACATTCCCATCTTTAGTCGCGTAAGCATATCCTTTATCAATAAGTGTTTGCACGTCTTTTATAATCTCAATAATATGTCCAGTAGCTCTACAACTAATACTTGGCTTTAAAACATTTAACTTTCTCATATCTTCAAAGTAAATATTCTCAAACTTGTATGCAATTTCAACTGGGTCTATACTCTCAAGTTTTGCAATTCTCTCAATTTTATCTTCTCCACTTTCAGCATCTCCTACTAAATGTCCTACATCTGTTATATTTTGTACATACTTAACTTTATATCCTAAATGCATTAAATATCTATAAATAACATCAAAACTAACATAACTTTTAGCATGACCTAAATGTGGATAACCATATACAGTAGGCCCACATACATACATTCCAACTAGCCCTTCATGAATACTTTTAAATTCTTCTTTTCTTCTAGTAATAGTGTTGTAAACTACTAAACTCATAAATCCACCTCTTTCGTATGTAAATATTATATCACATAAATCTAAAATGTAGTACATAAATTATAATGGAAGTGGACAATAACACAAAAAAATGGTAAAATTTAAATAGTAAACTGAAGGTGAAAAAATGAAAAGGAAGTTACCGTTATTAATTTTTTATAGTTTTTTAATTATATATTTAGAACTAGTTTACAAAAGTGCTGTTCTAAACAATGTATTTAGTATAAACACGCTTACTGTTATAGTGTTTAGTATTCCATTTATACTTATAAATACACTTATTAGTAGCTTATTTAAAGAAAAAATTAACAGGATTATTTCAATAGTCTTAAGCATATTTATCACACTTATCTATATTAGCCAGTACATTTACTTTGAATTCTATGACTCAATATTCTCAATTTATAGCATTAAAGAAGGAACAGGCCAAGTATTTGGAGAATTCTTTAGTGCAATACTAAAGATGGTATTAGATAACATTTGGGTAACCTTATTATTTTTACTACCATTCTTACTCTTTATCATATTTGGTAAGAAAATCTTTAACTATGAAAGAAACAAAAAAGCTAGTCTTATAACCAGTGGATTATCCATAGTAAGCATTGCCATTTGCATACTGTTTGTACAGTTCTATGGTAGTGGAATGTACAGCTTAAAAAGACTTTATAAAGAAACTCATGCTCCAATGATAACAATAAATAAAGTAGGACTTTTATCAATGGAAGTCTTAGATTTAGATAGATTTATCTTTGGCTTTGAAGAAAAACTATATAACATTAACAAACCAACCGATAATAAAGAAGAAACAAAAAAGCCAGAAGAAACAGAAGAAATAAAATATAATGTTCTAGATATAGATTTTGATAAACTTATTAATGAAGAAGAAAATTCTATGGTTAAATCTATGCATGAATACTTTAAAAACGTAACCCCTACAAAGCAAAATGAGTACACTGGCATATTTAAAGGAAAAAATTTAATATACATCACTGCTGAGGGGTTTGACAAAATCGCAATAGATGAAAGTCTTACTCCAACTTTATACAAACTAGCTAATAACGGCTTTGTCTTTGAAAACTACTACCAACCTTTATTTACAGTTAGCACAAGTGATGGTGAATACATGTTTTTAAATAGTCTTATTCCAAAAGAAGGAGTATGGTCTTTCTATAGAAGTAGTAACATTTATATGCCTTTTGGAATAGGAAATGTTTTCAAAAGAGAAGGCTATAGCACGGTAAACGCATACCACGACCACACATACACTTATTATAATAGAGATGAGTCACACCCAAATTTAGGCTTTGACAAATACATTGGATGTGGTAATGGACTTGAAGAGTTAATAAACTGTAAAACATGGCCTGAAAGTGACGTTGAAATGATTAATGCTACAGTAGACGACTACATAAATAGCGACAAATTTATGACATACTACATGACAGTAAGTGGACACCTAAACTACACTTTCACAGGTAATTATATAGCATATAAAAATAAAGACTTAGTTAAAGACTTACCTTACACCGATCATGTAAAAGCTTATCTTGCAGCCAACATTGAACTAGACCGCGCAATTGAAAGTTTGATTAACAAGCTTAAAGAAAAAGGAAAACTAGACGATACTGTAATTGTAATTAGTCCAGATCACTATCCATATGGCCTTAAAACAAGTGAATTAAATGAAATAAGCAAAACTGATAGAAGTGACAAATTTGAAATGTTTCACACAAGTTTAATACTTTATAATAGTGAAATAGAAGAAAATGTTAAAGTAACTAAATATGTAAGCAGTATTGATGTTCTACCTACAATTTATAACTTATTTGGAATAAAATATGACTCTAGATTACTAATGGGAAGAGACGCATTAAGTGATGCTGAAGGACTAGTTATTCTAAGCGATAGAAGCTTTATTAACGAATTTGGTAGTTATAACTCAATTACAGGAAAATACACTAAATTTAAAGAAGATGTAAGTAATGACTACATAGAAAAACTAAACCACGAAGTATATCAAAGATTCACAATGAGTAGCTTACTTTTATATGAAAAAAATGGTGTATATTTAGATTACTATAGAAAGTTGGGATTATATGAAGATTAAGAAAAATGATATAGATTTAGATTCTACACTAATGAGTGGACAAGCTTTTAGAATAACTAAAGAACTAGATAACTCATATACTTGCATCTTAACCGATAGGGTAGTTAACATCAAAGAAGATAATGACTTCTTAATAGTTAACTCTAATAAAGAAGAAAATCTAGAAATGGTAGTCAAACACTATTTAGACTACGGAAGAGACTATTCATTAATTAACGAAAAATTATCTACTAGCGATGTATTCTATGGTGGTGTACCATCTGGTTATAAAGTGCTTAAACAAGACAAATTTGAAATGTATATAAGTTATATTATAAGTCAAAACAATAACGTAAAAAGAATAAGCAACACAATTAATAAAATAAGTGAAAAGTATGGCGAAAAAGTAGAGTTTAACAATAAAACGTATTACTTATTTCCAAAAATGAGTGACATGATTAACTTAACTAAAGACAACTTAAAAGAATTCAACCTAGGCTTTAGAGATGAATATATTAATAACGCTCTTAATGTATTAAAAGAAAATCCATTTTACCTAGAAGAGTTAGATATGTTAAATACTGACGTTGCGTTAAAAAGTCTTATGAAAATAAAAGGAATAGGCCTAAAAGTAGCAAGCTGTATATTGATGTTTGGATACTCTAGATTTGATACATTCCCAATTGATACATGGGTTAAAAAATACGTCAGTGAAAAACTTGGAATAAAAGATGATATCAAAGTAATAAATAAGTATATGAAAGAAATTTTTAATGAATATTCAGGTCTTGCTATACAGTATATGTACCATATAAATAGAAACAGGAAACTAGATTAAACTATTTCCCGTTCTTTTTTTGTATATTAAATTTGTTGCTTGATAAGCCCTCTTTGCAAAGTCAATTTTCACATAAATAAGCAAACATTTTATTGACAAACAAATATACATATTTTATAATAGTATCAGGAGGCATAAAGATGATAGAAAATTTTATAATTACATATATTACTGATTATAATCCATATTTAATGGAAGAAGCAACTGCTGTTTTTAATCAAGATGGCACGTTTAACAGACTTAAAATAGAAGAAGAGGAGTATAGAAGTTTAGAAGTAAAAGAGGCACAGAAAAGAGCAAAAGCGCATATAAAAGAACAAAAAGGGATATCGTATAAAAATATATTAACTTCTAATACAATATTAATAGACGACAAAACTGCAAATGAGTATATATATTCAAATTATACCAGGTGGAAAAAGCAGGATATCAAATACGTAAAATTTATTCTTTCCAATTATATTAAAGAACTATTTATGAATGCTAATAGTAAAAACTTTATTAACAAGAAAAAAGAAAAACATAAAATCGATGCAAAATATGGTTTCTATAAATATGGAGCTAAGTTTTCTATTGTTGATAATGACAAAGAAACTACTTATAGTTGTTCACTTTTAGTAAGAAACGATGCGAATGGTAAAAAATATTTATATGATATTTTAGATATTAAAAAAATTAACCAAGTAAGCTTAGAAAAGTATTTTCAAACTACTTAGTTAATTAGAGACTATTATTATGAACAAGAACCTCCATACGAGCCTTCCGTTTAAAATAAACCAGGCATATCTATGCTCCAGCACCTTGTTCATGAATAAATTATAGCATATCATTTACTAAAAATAAACACTATATAAAAATTGTTAACATAAATATAATTAAATATGCAATAAAAAAAGACGAGTTACCTCCATACGAGCCTTCTGTTTAAAATAAACTAGGCAAAGCTATGCTCCAGCAACCTGTCATATATAAATTATAGCATATCATTTACTAAAAGTAAACAACTAAAAAGTATCTTTTTAAGCATATAATTGTGAAAGTAAAATAAAAAAAGGAACGAGCTACCTCCATGCGAGCCTTCCGTTTAAAATAAACCAGGCAAATCCATGCTCCAGCAACCTGTCCATGTACAAATTATAACATATCATTTACTAAAAGTAAACAAATAAATTTTTTGAAAAATATACTTGACAAGTGTAATAAATACGCATATAATTATAATGTAAGTGAGGTGATGCGTATGCAGTTAACAAACCCTTTATATAAAAATATTGGAGTACATATTATTACTAGTATTTTTACAGTTGACAAAGGTGTAGTTAAAGTACTACTTGTTAAAAGAACTAATGAACCATTTAAAGAAAAGTGGAGTTTAGTTGGAGGCGCACTTTACAACAACGAAAGACTAGAAGACGGAGTTAAAAGAGAAATATTTGAAAAAAGTGGCTTAACTGATGTAAATGTTTATTTTTCAGGAGTGTTTGATGAAATTGATAGAAGTCCTGTTAGAAGAATGATAGCTTTAACTTATGTTGGACTAATAGACGCAAATAAAGTTCAAGTACTAAAGAAAACTCTTAAAACTGATAATTCTGACTGGGTCCCAATTGATAAAGTTCAAAATTTGGCAGGTGACCATAACAAGATTTTATTAAAAGGCCTAGATACATTAAAAGAACTAATTGTAACAACTGACATATTAAAAAGCTTATTTCCGAGTGGTGTAACCATTCCTGAAATACAAAAGACTTATGAAAGTATACTAAATAAGTCATTTGATAGACGTAACTTCAGAAAGAAACTTCTTAGTCTAGGTATAATAGAAGACACTAATAAATATATGGTATTTGAAGGGAAAAAACCTGCTAAGTTATATAGATTTAATAAAAAGAAAAATAAGAATGTATTATAAATACATTTTTATAAAGAAAATATAAGCGTATAAAATACGCATAAGGAGGGAAAATGAAAGATTTGTATATTGATTTTGATGGAGTAATTAAAGATACTATAAAAGTATCTTACAAAATGATGGAAGATGAAAAAATTGATTTAAGAGATCGACCTAAAGTAATTGAATTCTATAAGCAACTTGACTGGGAATACTTACTTAAAATAAGTGCTGAAATAAAAAATGCTTATTACTTTATAAATAAAATCTCAGAAGAAGGAACATTTAATCCTAAAATACTTACAACAGTTAATTCTCTTAATGAGATAAAAGCAAAACTAAGTGACATAAAAAAGAATTGTAAAAACATCACTTTGGTGTCAGTGCCATCTGGAATTGAAAAGTCAGTTTTAGTAAATCCAAAGAATTCTATTTTAGTAGATGACTACCGTGGCAACTTAATCTCGTGGCAAAATTCTGGTGGAATTCCAGTGAAATTTGCAAACGAAATAAGTAGTGAATTTATAACAATCAATACATTAGAAGTATTTACAGAAAAAGAAATATGCAAAAATTTGTGTTTAAGGAGGTAATTAAAATGAAAGAAGATACAAGAAACTTGGCGTTACAAAAATTAAAAACTTTTAAAAGCAAAAGAGAAGAACTATTGTCTTTACAAAAAGAACTAAATGATTTAAAAGAAAATGACTTAGTCAAAAGGTACTTATTTTTATCTGGTTTTTTAAGCAAAATTAATATAGAAAATGATAAAGAGTTAATATTAACTGCCTTTAATTCTCTAGTTAGAAACAACGAATGCACCCACGACATATGGGTATATCTAGGTAGCTTTTATTACGTAGACGATATGTTTAGGTCATATAGTATTAAAGTTCCTAACGAAAGTGATAAAAAATTTGAGTATAATCTGTATGGATGTTTGGAATGTGATGAAACAGTAGAAACTAGTGACTATATAAAATTTGAAAGCGAGCACATATGTTTAAAAACAAGAAAATATGTTAACATCTATGAGCTAAGAAAACAATATTTTGAATATTTAACTGAAATGAATGTAGAAGAAACAGTCAAGAAATTAACGAGTATGTTTGGAGGTGAATTATGAGCTGTTTATATTATTATTCACTTAATGATGGAAATGTAGAAAAATACAAAATTAGTATTGACGAAGAAAAACTAAGCAAGATAAAAGAAAAAAGCATTTATAAATGTGGAAAAAAGAAGAAAGTGAGCTATGAAGGCGTAAGATTTTTTAAAAATAATATGTACTATACTGATTTTAAAGAAGTTGACCTAGGATGGAGAGAATACAAAGATGGTCCAGACGAAAAACTGTATAGATATAGTTTCACTGAATACGTTCCAACCTATTTATCACAATTAATAGATATTATCATAAGTTCAAGTAGCGAAAAAGCAATAAGAGAATTATTTCAAATGGACCTATCTAAAGAATTTTGTGGCTTTCAAAAAGAAATAAACGATATACTTAATAAAGCTAGCAAGATAAGTGACAGCGACTACAAAAATAAGATAAACGCTTTAAACGAATTAAAAAACATTTACGAAGAAAAAGAATTTAATAGTGACAGAGAGGACATAAGCATATACTATAAAGAAGCTTTCACTTGCTTCCATGTTGAACTAATAGATAAGATTACATTAGAAGAATATAACAAAGTTATTAGTTTTATTAACGGTATACCATTTACAAACGATAAAGTTTGTGATTTAATATTAAGAATGAAGGAGATGTTTTAAATGGATAGTTATATTAGCTTTAGATATTTAAACAAAAAATTATTAGACCAATATAAAGGTTTGGTGCCAGTTGAAATTGAATGTTCTAGAAGACACTATAATGGAGTAGACTATGATACTTACTCATATTCAACAATTGTATATTATAAGAAAGAAAATTTTAATCCTAAAAACTATAAAAATGTTAAAACTTTTGGTAATGAGTTAACAGTTATAGACTTTGAATACGATTTTGAAGATTATATGAACTTTATTAAAGACTGTGAATTCAAATTAAGAGACGAAATAGTAGATAAACCATTGGGTATTTACTTATTTCAAGTAAACCATCACGTAGTAAAAGACGGAAAATGCTTACTTGTTAATACCAAAGATAACAAATATGATTTAGATAATTTTGTTATGAGTGTAGTAGAAGAACTAAACTTATTAAGTGAGTCTTCTAGAAAAAAGATTATATCACAGTATGAACTAATAAGGTATAAACTATTTAAGGGTGAAGAATTAAGTAGAAAAGAATATGATTTATTAAGTAGTTTATTAGATAAAGACATAGACGAAAAATTAGAAGAACTAACTGTATTAAAACTTAGCTTATAATAAAGGAGGAATAAAAAAATGATATATTTAATGAGACATGGGCATGAAGATGAAGGATTTATCGGTGGTTGGAGTGATACACATTTAACTCAGAAAGGTGTAAATGAAAGTGTAAACGCTGGGAAATTTATTGTTAATAAAGGGTTAGTTATTAACAAAATATTGTCAAGTGATATAACAAGAGCAAAAGAAACAGCAAGGATTATTAATTCTAAATTAAATGTCCCTTTGGAAATAACAAAACTTTTAAATGAACAAGATAAAGGTATTATTAATGGTATTCCTTTACAAATGGCTGAAGAGTACTATAGTGAATTTATTAATACTGAAGATATTTACAAAAGGTTTCCAGAAGGAGAAAGTTTAAGCGATTTTTATAATAGAATACTTTACTATTATCATGATATTTTAAAAGAAGACAATACATTATTAGTTACTCATAGTGGTGTCATTAATATGATTTACTATATTCTTACTAATACAAAGTTAGGCTATAATAAGAAAGGATTTAATGTAACTCACTCTAGTATTCATGAATATGATCCAACATTAAAGAAAATAAAAAGAATATATTAGAAAAAAGTAAAAAATAAGGCGTGTGTTAAAATAAACGCCTTATTTCAGTTTATATAATAAAGTAGCTTTATCCTTTTACCCTTTGTTTCTATAAGCTCGTCGTCTTTTAAATTTTTAATTTCTCTAGACAAGGCACTTCTATTAACTGCTAGATAGTCAGCTAGTTCAGTATAACTCATTGGCAAATAAATAACTTTTGAACCTGTTTTTTTACTTAATATTCTAAAATAATCTAAAAGCTTATCTCTTATACTTTTATTTGATAACACTTCTATTCTCTCATTCGCTTTTGCAATTATAGTTGTTAAAATATTTATTAAGTTTTTTAAAAATTGATTATAAAAAGTAAAACGATTTTCTTTCATATTTAAAATTGAATTAAAGTCTATTATTACTATTTTTGTTTCTTCTTTAGTAATTACTTGATATTCTTCGTTTTTAAGTGGATAACTAAGACTACCAAATAATGAATTTTCTAAAAAATCTTCAAGAATAGTCCTGTTACCCTCGATATCATTTCTTACTATTTGCAAGTGCCCAGTTAAAATAATACATATAAAGTTATCATTTATCATGTTACTCAATATTTCCTTATTTTTCGGGTATTTATAACTAATCACTTCCAAATAAGCTAGCAGTTTTTCCCTGTTTTTTTGGCTAATATTATAGAATAATTCGTTCACTTTACATCACCTAAAACTATTTTATCAAATTTTTGTAATTGTTGCAATTGCAACATTAACTTTTATATACGATGTTGTATAATTGACTTATAAAATGATAAGAGAGAGGTAAATGAAATGAAGGTAATTAAAAGAGATGGACATATGGTAGACTACTGTCCAGAAAAAATTGAACAAGCTATAATGAAAGCTAATAAGGAAGTAGAAGAAGAAGATCAAGCAAGCAGTACTCAAATTAAAAATATTATTAAATATATAGAGAAACTTGGTAAGAAGAGAATACTAGTTGAAGATATTCAAGACATTATAGAAATGAAACTTATGAGTCAAGGAAAGTATGAACTTGCAAAACATTATATCACTTACAGATATACTAGAGAATTAGTAAGAAAAAGTAATACAACTGACCAATCTATTAAGGAGTTAATTGATGGAGAAAGTGAGTACTGGAATACAGAAAATTCAAATAAAAATGCTAAAGTAGTAACAACACAAAGAGACTACTTAGCAGGCATAACTAGTACAGATATTACGAGAAGATTTTTACTACCTGAAGATATAGTTGAAGCTCATGATGCAGGTATAATACACTTTCATGATGCTGACTATTTTGCACAAAATGCACTACATAATTGTGACTTAGTAAACCTAGAAGACATGCTACAAAATGGAACTAGCATTAATGGAGTAATGATAGAAAAACCACATAGATTTTTAACAGCTATGACTATTGCAACTCAAATAATTACTGCAGTTAGTAGTAGCCAATATGGAGGTGTTACAATAACTTTAACACATCTAGCTCCTTTTGTTAGAGAAAGTTATAATAGATATTTAGATAAATATAAAAAGAGAAAATTAAGTAAAGAACAATGTGAAAAATTTGCAATGGAAGATACAAAAAAAGAAATAGTAGATGGTGTACAAACTTTCCAATATCAAGTTAATTCAATGACTACAACAAATGGTCAAGCACCATTTTTAAGCGTATGTATGTATTTAGGAGAAACCAATGAATACAAAGAAGAATTATCTTGGATTATAGAAGAGTTCTTGCACCAACGTATATTAGGTATGAAAAATGAACAAGGTGTATATATTACCCCAGCATTTCCAAAACTTCTTTATGTGTTAGAAGAAGATAACATTAATAAAAATGGTAAATATTACTACTTAACTAAACTAGCAGCAGAATGTACTGCAAAGAGAATGGTACCAGACTATATCAGTGAAAAAATAATGAAAGAATTAAAAATTGATAAAAATGGTAATGGTAACTGCTATCCTTGTATGGGATGTAGAAGTTTCTTAACTCCATATGTTGATGAAAATGGTAAACCTAAATACTATGGCAGATTTAATCAAGGTGTTGTTACAATTAACTTAGTTGATGCTGCTTTATCAAGTGACAAAGATATGGATACATTCTGGCAAATATTTGAAGAAAGACTTGAATTATGTCATAAAGCTTTACAAATTAGACATAAACGTTTAAGCAAGGCAACAAGCGACGTTGCGCCTATACTTTGGCAACATGGTGCATTAGCTAGACTTAAAAAAGGAGAAAGCATTCATGATTTATTACATAATGGTTACTCAACAATAAGTTTGGGTTATGCTGGACTTTATGAATGTGTTAAATACATGACAGGACACTCTCACACAGACAATGGAAAGGGTAAAGAATTTGCTCTTGAAGTTATGGAAAAAATGAATGCTAAATGTAAAGAATGGAAGGAACTTGAAAACATTGACTACAGTGTTTATGGTACACCAATAGAATCAACTACTTACAAATTTGCAAAATGTTTGAAAGACAGGTTTGGTGTTGTTAAAGGAATTACAGATAGAGACTATATCACTAATTCATATCATGTTCCTGTATTTGAAGAAATAGATGCATTTACTAAATTAAAACTAGAAAGTGAATTCCAAAAACTTAGTCCAGGTGGAGCAATTAGTTATATAGAAACACCTAACCTTACTAACAACTTAGATGCAGTATTAGAAGTAATAACATTTATTTATAACAATATTATGTATGCAGAGTTAAATACAAAGAGTGACTATTGTCAAGAATGTGGATATACTGGAGAAATATTAATAGATGATAATATGGAATGGTACTGTCCAAACTGTGGAAATAGAGATCACAACAAACTTAATGTAGCAAGACGTACTTGTGGTTATATTGGAACTAATTTCTGGAATAAAGGAAGAACTCAAGAAATTAAAGAAAGAGTTTTACATATAGACAATAAAGAAGAAAAGGATAATAAGTTAGACAAGGAAGAAAAATAATGGCAAGGTATAATTTAATTAGAAAAATGGATATTTCTGATGGACCAGGTATTAGAGTTTCTATATTTATGCAGGGGTGTGCTTTCCATTGTAAGAATTGTTTTAATAAAGAAACCTGGGACTTTAAGTTAGGTCATGAATTTACTGATGAAACCATTAATAAAGTTCTAGATTTGTGCGATAATGAAGTGGTAAAAGGCTTATCTATTTTAGGAGGTGAGCCACTTCATCCACTTAATATAGAAGCATCTACAAAACTTGCAAGTGCATTTAAATGGAGATTTCCTAATAAAGATTTGTGGGTTTGGACAGGATTCTTGTATGATAGAGATTTAACTGGAAAAGAAATACTAAACTATATAGATGTTTTAGTTGATGGACAATATGTAGACGAGTTACATGACTTTAATTTAAAGTGGAGAGGTTCATCTAATCAAAGAGTAATAGACGTAAAAAAAAGTTTAAAGAAAGGAAGTATTGTATTACTAGAAAGTGCTTATGAATAATAGAGGGTTTGAAGTAGCTAAAGGTTACGAAAATATGGGAGTTGTTATGCCCGTTAGAAAAACCAAATATAGTGCAGGCTATGATGTTGAAGCAATAGAAGACACAGTTATTCCACCATTTAAGCCAGGTATGAAACCAACTTTGGTTAAAACGGGACTTAAAGCATATTGTCAGAATGATGAATTCTTTATGTTAGTCAATAGGTCAAGTAATCCTGGGAAAAAAGGACTAGTTTTAGCAAATAGTGTTGGAATAATTGATGCTGACTATTATAATAATCCAGATAACGATGGACACTTTATGTATGCATATTATAACTATTTTAACAAAGACGTAGTTATACATAAAGGTGACGTTATTGGTCAAGCAATATTTATGAAATATTTAATAACTGATACAGATAATGCAACCGGCGAAAGACTTGGAGGATTTGGTTCAACAAGCAAACAAAAATAGTGAAGAAAATTCACTATTTTTATTTATGCACTAATACTTTAGTTCCAGCACTTACATTATTATATATTGTTTCAGCTGCTTCATAAGGCATATTTATACATCCGTGACTTCCATTTGTTAAATAAATATCTCCACCATATTCACTTCTCCACCCATCAGCATCATGTAAGCCTATTGCTTGGTCAAATGGCATCCAAAAATATACATGACTTTTATATCCAGGGCCTTTTAAATAAGTATCATATGCTTTATAAGCTATTTCAAAATATCCCATTCTAGTATGAATTCCACCGTTACCTGTAACACATGGAGTAGTCATATATAACTCATTATCAATATAAAAATTCACTGTTTGACTACTAATATCAACTTCTACAAACATATCAGGAAGAATACCTGCGTCTTCATTATTGATAAAACCAACTATTCCGTTCTCGTCTTCAATAAAATAGTAATAATCAGTTTCTTTAGTTATAACTACTTTTTGAAATTTTCCAATTTCACTGATAATATTAGTTTCTAAAGTATCGTCATATACTTTTGTATCATTCTTAATATAACCCAAGTACATTACTTCCTTTTCTTTAATTTCATTTTCCACTTCACTTATCAATTCAGTATTATCTATAACTTCAACAACATTTTCTTCTTCTACGTAATCCTTATTTGTGTCACTAACTTCAGTATCATTTGATATATTTTGAACAAAATCATTAAGTTCTTCCTTACTACATCCGGTTAAAGTAATTAAAGCAGCTAAAACTCCTGCTAAAGTTTTCTTATAATTCATAAATATCCTCACCTTTGACTAAATATTCTACACTCTTTTAGTAAAAATGTAAAGAGATTTAAATCAATATTATGTAATTAAAACACTTAATATGTATAAAGTATTTTATGATAAAATAAAGTGGACTTTATTAAAGAAAAAACCGACTTATTATCGGTTTAACATCCAATTATTATATATATCAGCATTAGAACTACTTGGCGCAGGATTTGCTTTTTCCATTTTAATTATCATAGGTATCTTTAAAATTCTACCGAAAGCAACACAAGTACCTGGCTGCAAACTCTTTTGTTTGTTGATAATTTCTTCACTCATATTAGGTATCATTTTTTCAATATACTCTAAATCTAGTGGGTGAGTAATTTTAAAAATTATAAAGTTATCTAACTGACTTATTACATTACCATTTAAATCTGTTGGCCTTTGAGTAATAAGGTCTAGTATAACACCGTGTTTTCTTCCTTCTTTAGCAATTCTTTCAAATATATTATAACCAATTAATTCTTGATCTGTATCTTCTCTAACATATCTGTGAGCTTCTTCAAGCATTATATGAATAGGTATACTTGCACGTGGTTCATTAGTTTTACCAAAAAGTAAGAACATTCTACTAAATATCTTTGTAACAGTTCTAGCAAATCTATCATCAACATCTTCTAAGTTAATATTAATTATCTGAGCTTTTTTATTATCCTTAGTAGTAACTAAAGCCGCGATATAATCTTTAACACTATTATACTTTTTATCAGTAAAGAATACACTATTACTTGAATTAATCAAATTATGTAGTTTTACTTTTAAACTAATTGCTTCATTATACATCTTCTCATTAAGTAAATATCTCTCACTAAATAAAGTGAAATTTAAAGCAACTTCCAAATCTTTTAACCCATAAGTAACACCAGATGTATTTATGTTCCATACTTTTTCTTCTTTAACAAATTTTTCAATATATTCACTTATTAAAGTTCTTTCACCAAATCTTCCTTCGCTATCTATGTCAAAACATTTTCTAAAAACTCTTGTATAACCAATTCCTGGAACAACTGTGTCTAAACTTAATTGAGGAGTATGTGTAGTAGATAAAATATCAAAAATTTGATCTCTTATCTTAGCACTTGTCTGGTTTGTGTACATAATAGACGTGATAGCTTTAGCAAGTAAATGATTTTTATATTCCTGTACTTCTTTATCTTCACTTGCAAAAATTTTAGCAAGTTCAATTGTTTCTTCAATAATAGGTATCTGTCCATAACTAGTTGCATCTAATAAATTAAGTAAATCATCAAGTGTTAATAAAGATACTGGAATACTCAAATACTCTGCATCTATCTTTTTATTTGTAGTTATTAATTTATAATGCAAATTTGGATTAATATCATTTATCCCACTAAGTGCGCTTATGTATTCACCATATGAGTCAAATATAAATAAGTTAGCCTTAAATGGAACAGCCTTCAAACTCATTAAATTTTGTAAAATTCTACATATGCCATAAGTTTTACCACTACCTGAATTACCAAAAATAGCTGCATGATTACTAAATAAATCATTAACATCAACACTTACTGGATAATTTTTATAAAGTGGAGAAACTCCTAAAGTCAAAGCATTTTTAGAACTGCTTACTAATATTTTTAGTTCCTCTTCATTAATAACTCTAACACTTGAGTTTAAACTAGGCTTTTTAATAAGTCCACCTAGAAAAGAAGTTTTAGTTAATTCTCCAAGAAAATTAACTTTAACGGAATTGCCCTCAATATCTTCAACTTCTCCAAGTATTTTCTTATCATTATCTATAAATACTACGTGCAAGTTTAAAATATCACCTAGATTAACCGCGTCAACTAATAAACTTACAATAGCATAGTTTTTATTTATTGCTAAAATATTTCCAAACATAATATAACCTCTTTATTCTATAAGTATAATAGCATAAAATTAGGAAATTTACAATTGATTTATTAATTAATTTATGATATTATTTAAATATGTAAACGAAGACGGGTCTTGGAAAGCCTAACAGTTATGTAATTAATGAGTGATCTATTAAGATAATTAGAGTGGAACCACGGGAATTTGTCTCGTCTCTAAACTTATAGTTCACTTTTATTTTAAGGAGAGTGAAAAAATGGAAGAATTAACAATGAAAGACTTAGTGAACTTTTGTAAACAATATGGTTTCATATTTCAAGGAAGTGAAATATATGGAGGACTTGCAAATACTTGGGACTTTGGACCAGTTGGAGTAGAGTTAAAGAAAAACCTAAAAAATGCTTGGATGAAGAAATTCATTCAAGAAGATATAAACAATGTTGGTTTAGATAGCGCTATATTAATGAACCCTAAAACATGGGAAGCGAGTGGACACTTGAGCACATTTAGTGACCCATTAATAGATTGTAAAGAATGTAAAACTAGATATCGTGCAGATAACTTAATTAATGACTTTACTAATTCAAACTTAGGAGATTCTCTTACAAATGAAGAAAGAGTTTCATACATTAAAGAAAATAAGCTTCCATGTCCAAAATGTGGAAAATCTAACTTTACAGACATAAGAGAATTTAACCTAATGTTTAAAACATTCCAAGGTGTAACAGAAGACTCAAAAAGTGCAGTGTATCTTCGTCCAGAAACAGCGCAAGGTATATTTGTAAACTTCATGAATGTACAAAGAAGTATGAGACTTAAAGTACCATTTGGAATTGGACAAGTAGGTAAATCATTTAGAAACGAAATAACTCCAGGTAACTTTATATTCAGAGTTAGAGAGTTTGAACAAATGGAGTTAGAATTCTTCTGTAAGCCAGGTACAGAATTAGACTGGTTTAAATACTATAAAGATAAATGTAAAGATTTCTTATTAAGTTTAGGTATCAAAGAAGAAAACCTAAGACTAAGAGACCATGACAAAGAAGAGTTAAGCTTCTACAGCAACGCAACAACAGATATAGAATATAAATTCCCATTCGGATGGGGAGAACTTTGGGGAATAGCATCTCGTACTAATTATGACCTTTCTAGACATATGGAAGTATCAAAAGAAAAACTAGAGTATCTTGATCCTGATACTAATGAAAAGTATGTTCCTTATGTAATTGAACCATCTCTAGGTGTGGAAAGACTATTTTTAACAGTACTTTGTAATGCTTATACAAAAGAAACACTAACTGATGGAACAACAAGAGAAGTTATGAAGTTTACTCCTTCTCTTGCACCTTACAAAGTAACAGTATTACCTCTAGTAAAGAAATTTCACAGTGAAAAAGCACTAGAATTATATAAAGAATTATCTAAACACTTTATGACAATGTATGACGAAGGTGGTAACATTGGTAAAAGATATAGAAGAAGTGATGTAATAGGTGTACCTTTTGCAGTTACAATAGATGATGAAACACTAAATAACCAAACAGTAACAGTAAGAGATAGAGATACAATGGAACAAATAACACTAAAAGTTGAAGAGTTAGTGGATTACATAAACAAAAAAATGGAGTTTTAAATTCTATTTTTTTAAATATACCTGATGAGTACCCCAGGCGAGATGAATGCTCACATACAAAATATGCTTACTGGAACTCTTTAACACATCGTTACTCCTTCACAAGTAACCCATCTGCATAATCAATAAAAAAAAATGAGGGTGGGCTCATTTTTTTATCATATTTGGTACGGACAAATAGTATATCTGAAACCTAAGTAATCAGTTAATAAATAACTAAACTCTATAAATATAATATCATAAATTTAAGAAAATTCAATAATTTTGGCATTTTTTAACTATAAACTCAAAGAAATTTGCAAAAAATCAACTTTTATGTTAAAATAATAAACAATTCAAAGGGGGATTATATTTATGAATAAATTATTTAAGAAAATTCTTTATAATGCAACAAGACCTTATGCTAAGAAATATCTTACAGGTCATTTAGGAAAAGTTGTTGAAGATAATGAAAAAATAACTTGTTATGTTAAAAGAAGTAAAATAAAAAAGAAAGATTATAATTATACTGTTGCATGCTTTGGTATAGGAGAAAACCATAAAAAGGTTGCAAAAGCATTCAATTTAAATAAACCAATTTGTTATATAATTGATGGCATTGATTTAAAAAAACATAAAGTATATATCTTTGGTTATAACAATTGTGAAGTTATTATTAAAAATTGTAATTTTGGATTAGATTTATGCGTTCATGTTAATGGTAAATGTACATTAGAGAATACAAATATAACAACATTCTCTTCTTTATCAATTGGCGCTAATGATTTAGTAATTAAAAATATGGATAGCGACAAAATAAGAATAATCAGTTCTGAATCAAATATCACTTTGGGTGCAGATAATAGAATTGATGTAATAGACTCTAATATCGGTAGTCAAAAGAAAAATATTAATGTTTCATTTATAGCTACAAATGAATTAAATGTTGTTAATTCTAATATTGTTGGTAAAGAAGTAGAATGTAAATCAAGTACTATTAATACTGATAAAAAAAGTTCATTAATTGCGACTGATAAAGTTAATCTACAAATAGATACTTTTGATTCTATAAATATTAATGCTCCAACAATTGTTTTAAATGGAGAAGAAATATCAAATGAAAAGAAATCAGTTGTATTTAAAAAAATAACTGAACCACTTGCACTTAAAAGATTAGAATTAGTAAATCTTTTGAAAAAAGTTAAAACTCAATGTGAAAACATTAATTCAGAGAAAGTTTTAGAATACCAAGAAGAACTAAATGTTCAACAAGTTAGTAAAGTTTTAAAAAAATAATAATATACAAAAGAAAAAGACAATTGCGGATTGTCTTTTTTGCTATTATATAAACTGATGGGCACCACCAGGCGAGATGAATTCTCACATATAAAATATGCTTACTGGAACTCTCTAACACATCGTTACTCCTTCACAAGTAACCCATCTGCATAATCAATAAAAAAAAGAATGAGGGCTCATTCCATTTTTTATCATATTTGGTAGCGACGGGGGGAATCGAACCCTCAACCTCACGGGTATGAAAAATAAGCCCTAAATTAAATTACCGTTTATTTTTTACCGTTTCCCTTATTAAATAAGGCTTCGCTCCGATATATATTATAAAATAAAATATAAGTAAATTCAAGTAAATTCAAATAAA